>ENA-UONW01000477-UONW01000477.1-human-gut-metagenome-genome-assembly--contig:-CS52-NODE-477-length-59063-cov-22.920062_pt1 | contig 59063 bp, 51 predicted proteins | sample MGYA00242463_ERZ724010 | MGnify/ENA metagenome assembly ERZ724010 | reverse complement strand
TAAATTGCGATTTATCTCACGATTGAGCGCAATTTTGCGGTCGATGTCGGAGAATATTTTCCCAATCTCTCGCTGCACCTCAATAGAGGGCAAATAGAGAAGGATATTTTTTATTGCATCGACTGGAAGAGAATATCTCATACCACTTCCAGAGGCATTGTTGGCAAAGTATTCTTTGGCAAGGGAAGAATTGAGATAAGCATTGAGATATCGTCCATCAAGCATTTCGGGATTAGGAGTAATCAATGCGCAGTGATAGCCCAAAACGGTGTTGTCAAAGTCATTAGCAATATATGTAGAAATTCCTATATCATGTCGGGTTTCGCTATCCTTAGTAATAGCAACCTGACCTTTGTGCAGCGACAACTTTTTAATCTGATTGTCAGAAGCAGTTGCAACCATAAATGAATCTTCCATGGCTTCAGTTACGGCCCAATTATAATACACATCCGTGAAGTTGCACAGATGGACGCTTAATTCTCCGGCTTTTGTCTTCTTGTCAACGTTACTAATCTCAAACGTAGCAACCTCGGAGAGTTTATACTTCTTCAGTGTTACCATGCTCTTTTCTCTTCAAAATCTTGAATCTTTTTCAATTGATAATGTTCGTTAAGCATTTCATTGAACTTTTTGAGGATTTTACTTTGGACAGCTTCTCTATCAATGCCGTTATGATCAGAACATTCACTGTAATCTAAAATAAAGCTCTCTAATGAAGATAATGAGTCATATTGATGCTCCAGAGTACCGTCGATGGCATCTCGAAGAAATGGATTGAGTGCTTCATAATATTTTGATTGCAGCTCAACTGATAAAACATCAAATGCCGTAAACTTAGTAGGATAATCCTCTCCAAAACCGATATAATTGCGACCCCACAAGTTGATTGTCTTAATTGCTCGTTTGCAAATTTTTATAATAATCTCATCTGCTAACTCTTGACAACCAGATTGAATCTCCTGAACGAGTCGTTCGGAATCACTATAGACAGGATAATGATAGCCATCTGAATGCACTATACTACGAATCATCTTCTGCATTGACTCGATTTGTTCAATGAGAGGAATCAATTCTTTTTGCGCTCTTTCGTTGTCTATCATTTTGTCTTGAAACTTCATAAAGCGCTCATCTGCATTGGGATTCTCCCAGCAGTTGTCAGCGTCTCTCTCAAGCCGATACATACTTCGTGTAAGAGAATTCATTTGAGCCTCAAGCTTCTCTCGGAGGTTCAGTAGGTCGTATTGGATTTCTTCTATCCAATTTCTATATTGACGTGCCATAGATTTTAGATTACTTGGCAATATTCACGAATTGCAATTGAACTTCAACGATTTGAGTTGTTTAAGGATTTCAGTCTCCAGACGATGGCTCTCGGCAAACATTTCCGTTAGTTTAGTCTCATAGTCAGCCATGCGCTGATTAAACTCTTCTTCGGTTATGTCAACATATTCAATCTTGATGTCGAAATATTGACCGGCTGACAAGGAATATCCTTTCTCCTTGATTTCATCGTAGGTTACGGCTACAGATAGACTATCAACAGCTTCCTTGTTTCGGAAAGTGTTTACAATCAGCTCAACCTCTTTATCGAGAAGACGATGCTTCTTATTGTTGTTGGCATCTTGATAGTCTTCACCCAATTTGCTTGCATCAACAAGTATTACCTTATCAGACATCGTGGATTTATCGAAGAATACCACTGAAACGTTCGTGCCTGTGTCCGCAAATACATTTGACGGCATGGAGATGACTCCATAAACCCATTTCTCATCAACGATTCGGTGAAGAATTTTATTCTCAATACCAGACTTGGCTGTAATGAAACCAGTTGGCACGACAATCGCACCTTTTCCTCTCGATGACAGTGAATTTAGGACATGCTGGATGAAGCATGTATAGATAGCCATTGTCGGCTTAGGCTTTATCTGTTTCACAGCATTGGGAACACCAGCCCAGAAACGAATGCCGTCAGCAGCGAGGGTATCACGATATTCCGGGAAATCGAGTTTGAAGGGTGGATTGGATACTACATAATCAAACTTTTTGATTGTCCCATTAGCTTCTTTATGGGCAGGTTCAAGAAGTGTATTTCCTTGACGGATGTTGGGAAGACTTTCAGAAAGTCCATTGAGAATCAGATTAAGCCTAAGCATTTCTGAGGATTTCTCGGAAATATCCTGACTATAAATCGAGCAACGGTCTTCTCCGATCTGGTGGGCAAGTGCAAGCAACAACGTACCTGTACCCGCTGAAGGGTCGTAACAAGAAACTCCTCGCAACTGGGCATCATCTCCGACAAGAAGTCGAGCCATAACAGTTGCTATCTCACGGGGAGTATAATACTCAGCATACTTGCCGCCTCCAGCATTGTTGTAGTCTTTAATTAGGTATTGGAAGATACGCGAGAAGAAATCGTATTTCTCCGCAAAGACATCCTCGAAATTAAAGGACGCAAGATTCTTCATCATGGCGATTGCGAATTGGTCTCGCTTTTGAACATCGGTGATGAAGTTCGTAACGCCATTGAATATCTTTACTTTGCTATTCCCGGAAGTCAAAACGGAGAATGTATCTTCATTAAGGTTTGCAATCTCAACCAGTGTAGCATCAAGCAATGTTGAGAAATCGCCTTGCGTTGAAGCGTTGTAGAGGTGAGACAAAGTGTGATGCGGAGCCATTTTAGGGACCGAGCCTGGAAGATAGCTGAAAAGGTCTTCAACTTCTTCATCGTCGAATTTATCATATTCAGAATCCCATTTCTCAGCCTTGGATAGTCGTTCTCCATATATGGGCATTCGTTTTGCCTCAAATCCGAATTTGTCGTTGAAGAACTTATACAAAAACATCTCGGTGATGATCTTGTATTCGCTACCGCCACCAGCAAGTCCATATTCTCCGCAGGTGGTACGGAGAGAGTCGATGAGACTAATGGTTTTGGCTTCGATAGCCTGTGTATCTTGTTTCATTATACTCGTGCGTAGGAAATAGTTGGTTCAGACATAATCTGATACTGGTTGATATATTCGTCGGAAATCAGCGTTCGGATGAACTTGCGTTCTTCAAGCGTCGCATGGACCGACAGATCTATTAGCGTAGTACCTACAAGTGCCAACACGTCCTGACGGAACTTGTCGGCATTGTTCAGAGAATTGATATTGAGGAACAATTTGTCATCAATAGCTTTCTTCATCTGCATAAGACGTTCGGCAATCTCAAACTCATGCTTGGAGATAACCGGTTTCTCTCGCTTCTCGTTCTCTTCCTCAATGCGTTTATGAATTCTCACAAATCGTTCATCGCCTTTGTACTTATTTCGGAGAGCATTGTTGCGACGATTGATTTCGCGAATTTTCTTCATTACAGAATCCATATACTCGATGGCCTCCTTCGCCTCTTGGGTACTCTTGGGTGAGAAACCATGCTCACGGAAGTATTTACGGAACTCCTCAGAGAGAAGCACATATTTATCCTCCTTATGGTCAAAGTTGGATTCAAATTCACGCTGCACCTTTTCGGCTCTCTCGCGCAGGTCATTAACTATAATGCGCAATTCTTCCGACATACCCTTTTTGAATTCAAACTCCAGAGCGTCGAGGGCTACATTGATGATGCCTGACACATCGGCAGTATGGTCAGTATTGTTCAGAAGATTAATCCGGTCGATACGGCGTGACACCTCAGTCATGAGGGTTGGAATAGAACCAGGAGTGAGTCTTTCAATCTTCTCTTTCAGTTCGTCATCACCAAATGCTCTGACTTGGTTGATGATTGCCTTCGCGTTGGCGAGGATGTTTTTCAACTCATAGAGCTGCTCCTTATCCTCAATGTCATCAATCTCTTGACGGAAAACTTCAGGGTTGTCACAAGTGAAGTTGAACAAGACGCTTTTAATCTCTTTCATGTCTGAGATAATCTTGTCCTTGTCTTCAATAATCACTTCTCCCGGAGTCTTCGGATCATCAACATCCGGAAGAATATCCGTCATGCGATTCAGTTCACGCAGATAGCGGTCATTAGTTGACTCAAAATTTTCTTTTATATCAACGAAATCAACAACGTAGCCGTATTTGAAGTCTTTGTAAGGCCGATTTACTCGTGTAAGAGCCTGCAGAAGGTCGTGACCGTCAAGCATCCGTCCGAGATAAAGTTTCTTCAACCGTGGTGCATCAAATCCGGTGAGCAACATCTGGTTTACGATAAGGACATCGATATTCTCGGCCTTCTTGAAATCATCTATATATGCCTTACGCTCTAGTTTGTCGCCCTCGTCATGAAGAATAAGGGCGGCGGTCAATGGTGGTGTCTTGGAATACGGCACCATAGGCTCGTTGGAAGTGAGGATCTTCTCCTCTTTCTTTTCTTCTATTTCGATTGCATGGTTGTAACGTTCCATCCACAATTCGTAGAGTTTACGCGCCTGAGGATTGGTTTTGCAGACAATCATTGCAGCCACCGATGGCTCATTCTGCTCTGTTCTGAATCTGCGGAAATCGGCAATGATATAGTCGATAAGAGCACTGAGATAACTTGGATGCTCAACAATCTTATTGCGGTCTATATCACTGCGCTTTACCTCGACTTCGCCTGTGAGTTGATCAAGAATGTTTTCAAGTTTCTCCTTATAGATAGTCTCGACAGGTTCGCGCATCAGCTTAAGTGTATAACCGTCGGCAATTGACTTATCGTAGTAGTAGGTATCGATGTAGTCACCGAACACGCGCCATGATTCGCGCTCTTCTTTCAATAGCGGTGTACCTGTCAAGGCAATCTTGATTGAGTCTTTATCAGCATCGAATAGATTGGCAAGAAAGCTACCTTGTGGGCTATAGCCACGGTGTGCCTCATCGATAAAGAAGATGCGCTGAAGTTTGGTGGAGTAACTATTATCTAGCTTTATCTTGGAAGAATCCTCTTTGAACTTCTGGATGTTGACTGCCATAATCTCCGGCTTACCCGAGGGGTTCTCAACCGGAGCGTTGCTTTGGAAGTCTTCCATAAGTTCCTTTCGCGACTGGGCAGTGCGGACAATCAAGCCACGAGATGCAAATTCATCGGCAGCTTGTTCCATAAGGGCGATACGGTCAACAATGAAATAAAACTTTGCCACCGTATTCTTCCCAGCATAGAAATCTCTAAGGTTCTTGACTGAATAATATGCCAATGCGGTTTTGCCACTACCTTGTGTATGCCAGATTATACCACTCTTTACACCAAGATCGAGTTTCTTGCGGATTGCAAGTGATGCGAAAAGTTGCTGGTAGCGCATCACATGCTTCTCCAATCGTTTTGCCTTAGTGCCGTCTTCAAGTTCGATCGTACGGTCAACATATGCAAAGCCATATCGGAGCAGAAACAGAAAACGCTCGAAACTGAGCATCGATGTGAGGATACTATTAGTCGGTGTTGTCCCTGCCTGATTTGTCTCGTACTCCGGCAGATTTTTTACTGCGATGCAATTCCTATGGCGCAATATGCGTTGCTCTACTCCTTCTTCGAGGGGATGTAGATGAACGTTGCTTACGAAGGAGTTATCCTGTTCACGAAAGACGTTGAAAAAGGCTTTTGTTTTTGACGTACAACTATAGAACGCACCCTGAATAGGGACGCGATTCTCATTGTCATATTGCTGATTGTTGGAGAATATCATCAGCTGGGTGATATTCAGGAATGGCCGAAATGCCTTGTTACGCATCCGGCGGTTGATACGTTCGCGCTCAGCGAGGATGCCTTCACGGTTATTAGGCTTCTTTACCTCGATAAACGCCAATGGCATACCATTGATAAAGCATGTTATATCAGGGCGGAAATTATCGCCGCTGTCTTCATCTTCGCAAGTGAACTCGGTCGTGATATGCCAACTGTTCTGATAGGGGTCTTCGTAATCGATCAATCTTACACCGCTGTTGGACGATAACATTTCATAAAATTCTCTGCCGAGATTGTCATTCTTGGCTTCGCTGACTATCCGTTCCAACAGTTGAGATATTTCAAGATCCGTCATTGTTGGATTCAACTTTTTGATGGATTGCTTGAATATCGGTGTGATGATATTGGTGCGCTTATCATATTCCGGAATCTCGTCCAGATATGTATAACCAAGTCTGCAAAGATGTAACGCCGCAGGCACTTGGACACGTGTGTTTTCGTTGAAGTTATTTCCTTTCATGGCTCCCGTAAGGTGTAGTGGGTTCACATGCCATCAAAACATCTTCGGTGGCATTTAGCAATGTGCGAATATCTACTTTAAGTGATTGGGCAATCTCGTGTAAGGTTTCCAGCGACGGTTGTGCGGTATTAGTACACCATTTGGAGACGGTCGCTGGGTCTTTGCCAAGCGTCTTGGCCAACCAGAGGTTGGTCTTGTGCTGCTCGGCGAGAACTACTTTCAATCGGTTTATGTATTTTGCCATTGCGTTCTGATTTGCGAATTGTGCAAATTTAGTGAATTTCTCTGATGCGACAAAATCTTCGTGCCAAATAATTTTGTCAGTTCAGCTAATATCACTAAATTTGCAAATAACATCAATGTATAATATCATGCCGACAAATAGTATAAATATTGACACTGAAAGGATAAATAGGATAAAGGTTGTTCTGGTAGAACAGAATCGAACAGGCAAATGGCTTGCGGAGCAATTAGGCAAAAATGAAGCTACCGTTTCTCGATGGTGCTCGAATTCTTCTCAACCATCTTTGGAAATGCTCGTATCAATCGCTACAATTCTCAATGTCGATCCGCGAGAACTAATTTCAGGCAAAACCGTCATTAAATAATTTCTTCCTCCAATAACACAAAAGCGTATGTCAAAACTTACTGTTGACCAAAAGAGTGTAAAAGGTCTTTTTCAAGACTCAAAAGCAAGTTTCTTGATTCCAGACTATCAACGTCCTTATGCGTGGGGCGAGGTTGAGTGTAAAACTCTTTGGGAGGATCTTTTCGCATTTTCATTCCCCAACGATAACTGCGATCAATTCAACGAAGATGACGAATATTTCCTGGGACCAATAGTAACTTTCAAGAATGATGACAAAAAACTCGAAATCATTGACGGTCAACAGCGCCTAACAACATTGATGCTCCTTTTGCGTGCATTCTATAATAAGTTGTCGCATATGAAGGACCAAAATTCTCAGGCAATGAAACAGGATATTGAAAAATGTCTGTGGAGGGCTAATAATTTTGGTGCTTATCAGAAGGATGATTTGAAGATTGCTTCTGAAGTTGCCACCGACAATGATAAAGAGGAGTTTATCGCCATTCTGAAGGATGGTAATGCCGACAACATGAAAAGTAGATATGCGAAAAACTTCAAATATTTTGAAGGTCAAATTGTTGATTTTCTGAATAATTATCCTTCTTACTTCGCATATTTGCCAGCACGAATATTGAATAACTGCGTATTACTCCCAATCGAAGCAGAATCTCAAGATGCGGCCTTACGCATTTTCTCAACGCTCAACGACCGAGGCAAACCGCTTTCTGATGCTGACATCTTCAAAGCCCAATTCTACAAGTTCTATAAGGAACACGGTAAAAAGGATGAGTTCATCGAACAATGGAAAGAGCTTGATTCCATTGCATCGGATGTGTTCCATCCAATCGCCGGTACACCTCTCGATGAATTGTTCACTCGCTATATGTATTATGAGCGAGCAAAACAAGGGAACAAAAGCACTACAACGGAGGCGTTAAGAAAATTCTATGAACGTGATTCGTATGCAATTTTCAAAAAGGATGAAACTCTTGATAACATAATGATTCTTGCCAAATTTTGGCAAGATGTCAATCTCCAGGACTCTGAACGGTTCTCACAAGAGATTTTAAGAAAACTGTTCATACTGAATTACGCTCCGAATGGTATGTGGACTTACCTCGTTTCGGTATACTTTATGCAGAATCATGCAGTGGATGGTTCTCTCGACGATACTAAATTCGGTAAGTTTCTTGACATAATAACTGCTTTCATTTGGAGTTATGCCCTTACTAATCCGGGGGTGAACTCACTCCGCACGCCTGTTTATGCAGCGATGCTTAACATTGTTAATGGTCAAGATGTAACCTTTTCGGAAAATCTGTTTGATGAGAATCGTTTCCGCTCGATTTTCGCCAATTATATTTTCTCAAATCAGCGTACTGTAACCAAAGCATATATTGCATGGTGGGCATTTACTTTTGACAAGCAAGAATTACTTAGCCTCGAAAGCAACTTCGATATCGAGCACATTTTCCCCAAGGCTCGTCAACAGAAAGAAGGCTCTCTAAAGGACAGTCGTTCAATTGAACTTCTCGGCAATAAATCCCTACTCGAAAAGCGCATTAATATTCGCGCTTCAGATTATCGTTTTGCTGACAAAAAGAAGTATTATACCGGGTTTACTACTTCCAAAGGGGAGAAAAAGGCAACGGAGATTGTAGAATTAGTTGAGTTAGCCAATAAACTCTCCGATTTCACTGAGACCGAAATAAAAGAGCGTAACAACATGATACTTGACCGTTTCGTTGAATATCTTAGAGCGAATAACCTCTTAGCCCAGTCTAACCAATGAAACATAAAATTAGAAAGTACAATCAAGTCTGATTATGAAAATAATTAACGGTATCTAAGTTATGACACCAGATATTCAATCTCAAAAAAGAGCAATCGCGTATAGCTTTTTAGCTCATGCTCATAATAGTGGAACCTTTGCCGAGGGACCACTTGACATATTCATTCCAATTGTCAAGCATGCACTATCCGAATTGTACCCAGATGGCAATGTTAAAGGCGCAAATATCTCTGAACTTGCCATAGATTTAGACGAGCGTTTTAATCTTGATTTTCCAATCCCGGTTTTGCGTCTTATTATGACTAAAATTGCAAAGATTGAGAATTCCAAATCTGGTATCCAAGACATCGTCCTTTTCAATGATGGCGCATTTATTATACGAAAATTCTCTTTTGAGAGTTACAAAGAACACATTCAAAAGAGCAAGCAAGAAGTACTAAACGTAGTTCATTTATTCAGAAAATTTTGTTCAATTTATGACATTGCCGGGGACACATCTGAGGGCGATTTGCTTCGCTTTATTGAGCAAAACAAAGCTGATGTTTCATATTATCTTTCGCATGACATAAAAGAATCAGATAAACAATCTGTTTTAGCTGCTCAATTTGTAGACTATTTCAAACAAGCCCCCACTGTATACGAAACTCTTCGTAATCTATATCTTGGCTCACTACTAACAAGCTATTTAACATATCAACCAGCAGAAGTAAATCTGGGCGTTGAGCTGGTTCTTGATACCAATTTCATTGTAAGTCTATTGGATCTTAATACAATAGAATCAACCAAGACATGTAATACATTAGTAAATATATGTAAAAAGCTTGGCTATAAGTTCACGGTTCTTAAGGACACAATTGAAGAATTCCAAGCATTGATGAACTACAAGGCCCAGAACTTAGGAAGTGCCATTATAGCTAGAACCATCAATAAAGAGGATATTTATAACGCTTGTGATAGACGTAAACTAACAAAAGTCGATTTGGAACGGATTGCAGATAATATCGAAGACATTCTATCAAACGACTTTGGGTTTTATGTGGTTCCACATACTGAAAAATGGCAAAAGCCAGCTAAGTTTAGTCCTGAATATACCGTATTAAAAAAAATTCGTTCTACCGAAAAGTCAGCATTGCATGATGCGACGGCTATATTATATATTCGGGAAAAACGCGAAAATAAAAAAATTAAGAAATTTGAGGATATCCGTTGTTGGTTTGTAAACAATGCCATATCTCATGGAGATTTGGATACTAATGTAGAAAGTTTCCTTGGCGATACCACCGCCCAACCAGAAATCATTAAAGCGGATGATCTCTTAAATATAATTTGGTTAACCAGCCCTTCTTTGGGATGGGATAAAGATGTTATTGATTTAGGCCTTGCTTCAATGGTTTCATATACCATAAATTCATCTCTTCCCAAGGCAAGAATTATAAAGGAATTGGACGAAAATATCCAAAAGTATAGTTCTTCCAATGACATTACTGATAAAGATGTTCTTCGCCTTGCTACTCGCATTGTACATCGTCAAGTTGATGATGTACAAGCATTAAATGAAATTGCAAAAAGGAATGAGGTTGAATTTGCAAAACGCGTAAAAGAAGAGTCTGAAAAGCAGAAAGAGACAGACACTGAAAATGCGAAGAAGCTACAGTCATTAATGGATTCTGTTTCTGGATTGATTGATAACTTAAAGCAAAACAAGGAGAATCAAGAAGAAAAATACAGAATTCAGCTGTTTCAACTTAACGAAAAAGAAGATAATCTGCAGTTAAAAGAAGCAGATATAGAAAAACGTGAAAAAGCGCTAGAAAATGAAACAAACGCCTTAGTAACAAAAAACAAGGAACAAGAACAAAAACTCCGACAACTATGGACTATAGAAAATAATAATCGAGGAGATAGACGAGACAAGTATATTACATCAATCATCAACGATGAAAAACGAAAAGCAAGAAATTCGTTTTTTATTTCCATTGTAGTCCTTGTTATATTTTTAGGATGTCTCCTTGCTACCATCTTTTTAATTCCCAGTGATTATCAGCTTCCTAATACCTGTAATATAAAAATTATTTCAATTATTATCTCTTCCTTGCTAAGTTTAGGGACGTCTCTTTGGACAATCTTTGTTGCAAGACATTATTACAATTGGCATAAAAATCCTTCTTTTGAAAAGAATAAACGAGACTTAATCACAGTACCCAAAGAGTTTCGTGAGATTTCTTATGATGACTTTATTTCGTCCATATAATGTTTTTCAATGAAAAACCTTCATATCTTGATAAACAAAACATATTATGTTCGAATTTGACGAATACATAGTCCATGGCGAGCCTGTACAGAAGGAGAAGGCTGATGCGTGGCAGACGGCTATCGGTCTTCAGAATGTAGATGGCCTGAAGGTTTCTTCCTATCTACTCGACACGGCGCGTCAGCATATCGAGGGCGACATTACCATTGATGAAGCCCGCGAACGAATCAAGGTTTACTATGAGACGAAATCTGGGCATGATGAAGTTGATGAGGAAGGTGATAAGGCATCCGCTAATATCGCTAAGATTCTGAGTGAACCATCGTTTGCATTTTCATTAGTAGGCCTTACATCTATACATCGGCGCATATTTGAAGGCGTATTCAAATTTGCCGGTCAATTAAGGACCGTAGAATTGAGTAAAAAGGAATGGGTTCTTGGCGGTAATGCCTCTGTAAGCTACCAACCGGCGGTAGACCTCCGAGCAGCCATTGAATATGACCTCGCTCGCGAAAAGGAATTTGATTACTCATCTCAACCTATTTTAGAAATTATCAATCACTTGGCTCGGTTTATTGCTGACCTGTGGCAGATACATCCTTTCAGGGAAGGTAATACTCGCACGACGGCCGTATTCCTTATAAAGTACCTTCGCTCGATGGGGATTCCGACAACCAACGATATGTTCAAAAAACATTCTTGGTATTTTCGCAATGCCCTTGTCAGAGCCTCATATAAAGGTTTGAATATCTCGCCTACCACCGAATTTGTAGAGCGATTCCTGCGCAATGTTATTCTTGGCGAAAAGAATGAGCTTCGCAACCGCGATATGCTTGTTGGTGCTTCGCGGCCTAAGACCATGCCCCAAAGTATCACGACGCCTAATCCAAAGTCTCAATTTGACACTTTGAATTGTACTTTGGAAGAGTTGGCAGTACTAAAGGCTATCGGGGATAATCCCCAAATCACCCAGACTGATATTGCCAAATCCATAAAGAAATCGGCATCCACAGTCAAACGTATTACCTCAGGTCTCGTCGAGAAAGGCATCCTTATCCGCCGAAACGGTCGTCGCAACGGCTGGTGGGAAATTATATGAAGTGAGTAACATTGTCGGTATAGTAACACAAAATCATTATGGTAAAATTTGGAGGGACAAGATATAACTCTCGATGGGATGGATCGACATGGTTCATCTTGGGACTGGTCGCGGTGTGCTGCGTTGTGCCTTGTTTCTTGGATGACGGGATATGGCCGACAATTATCTGTCTTGTGATGTTGGCATTCGTCTTGTTGGCATTCCTCAGTATCTATTATCGCATTGACGGAGATAAGCTCGTGGTGTATTCTTTCTTTATCCCGACCGCTTACCCCATTGACAAGATAGAGGAGATTAAGCCGACTACGAGTGTATTATCATCTCCGGCAACATCATTGACTCATCGTTTGGCAATCACTTTTACCGACCGGAAGATTCTGAAAAGCTCTATTCCTCTTATCATCTCACCAGTACGCCAGGAAGAGTTTATCCGAGAACTGCTTTCTGTCAATCCCGAAATCAAACATTGAGCACAGATGATGTTAGTCTACCATAATTATCCATCGCTCAACATATCATATAATAAATATTTTTACTATCTTTGCGGCATTAAAAGATAGATTGAATACGGCAAAGTTATCGACTTAGCCGCTTTGCACCTTAAAATATAAACAATGGCAAAGAACACTATGGGGACTAAGTTGCCCCGGAAACTGGAACAGAAAATGGCTCTTATGGGCGAGCAGATTAAGCTTGCCCGGCTGCGTCGTAACCTCTCGATTGCGCAGGTTGCTGAACGTGCAACCTGTTCGCCTCTTACGGTAAATCGCATTGAGAAAGGTTCTCCGACGGTCTCAATAGGTATCTATGCACGTGTTCTTTATGCTCTGCAACTTGACGACGATCTCCTTTTGATTGCCAAAGAAGATACTCTCGGACGAAACCTACAGGATTTGAGTCTGAAACATCGTCAGCGGGCTTCAAAAAAGGAATAAGCCATGAAGAAACTATTTGTATATGCCGATTTTGACTGGCTGGAAACGCCTCAGCTGATTGGCGAGCTTTCTTATGACACAGTGCGCGGCAGCGAGACATACGGATTTTCGTATGATAAAGAATGGCTTGCCAGATATGGCGATGTTTTTCTCAGCGAGGATTTACAGAACTATACCGGCATCCAATACACCCGACCCGAGCGAGACATATTCGCCTGTTTCTCCGATGCTCTCCCCGACCGTTGGGGACGCACATTGCTGAACCGTCGGGAGCAAATTGCAGCTACCGATGAGAAGAGAGCCGTGCGCCGATTGACGTCTTTCGATTACCTGATGGGAATTGACGACGCTTTGCGCATGGGCGGTTTCCGGTTTGCCGAAACTCCCGGAGGAAAATTCATAAACTGTGAAGACAGCCTTCGCGTGCCACCATTGGCAAATGTCAGAGAACTAGTGCGCGCCGCACATGAGATAGAACTAAGCGAGGAAAAGCATCTGTTACCTTCGAAAAAATGGCTGGCACAACTGTTGCATCCGGGAACATCTTTGGGTGGAGCAAGACCGAAGGCATCTGTCATTGATGAAGATGGGAGTCTGACGATTGCCAAATTCCCTTCGCGCAAAGATGATTATGACGTCGCCCAATGGGAACATTTCTGTAATGTAATGGGACGCCGGACCGGACTGAATGTTGCTGAGACACGGACAATCAATGGTGAAGATTATCACATTCTTCTCTCAAAGCGCTTCGACAGAAATAGCGACGGCAGACGAATTCACTTTGCCTCCGCGCTGACCCTGCTCGGACTCACCGACGGCGACAACGCTTCAACGGGCTGCGGATACACCGACATTGTTGATTTCATTATTCAGCACGGGAGCAATGTCGAGCAAAACTTAGAGGAACTATATCGTCGAGTAGCATTCTACATCATTGTCGGCAACTCCGATGACCATTTCCGCAATCATGGATTTTTGTTGACTCGCAAAGGCTGGGAACTCTCCCCGGCATACGACATCAATCCGACTCTCGCCGACAATCAAAGCCTGATGATAAATCGAGCTACAAGCAAATCCGACCTCAATATACTATTGGCATCCGCCGGAGATTATATGCTTTCAGCAGAGAAAGCCAAGAGCATTATCGAAGAAGTAAAATCAGCCATGAAATCTTGGCGTACAGAAGCCCGCAGACTCGGACTACCCCAGCGCGACATCGACATGTTCGCACCAAGATTCGATAAATGGATTGAATAGCCAACTCTGTATTTACGAAAGTTTGGAGTCCTTTCGTCGAGCTTGTATAAAGTCGTTCTTAATAGAATCGCGCCAAAGACTGTGAAATAAAGCAATAAATCACGCCATCTTGTCGCGATTATTCAAGGTTTTACTCTAAATCTGTCGTGATATATCGGCTCAAATCAAGTGAAATAATGGCAAAATTCGGCTCAATATGAGATAAATTCTCGTGGATTTAGCTTCAATTTGAGCCGATAATCAGAATAAAATCCCTCTCTGAATAATAATGAGACAAACATATCGAAAAAGTAAAAAATCAATGGATTTGTACGTGCATCTGTATGGCGCCAAAAGTTAAAGATGTTATATTCCTTTGATAATCGGAGCATTATAGCTATCTTTGCATTGAGTCACTGTTGTCGGTTTGCTGCAATCGAGTTGCAGCGAGCTAAAGGTTGGCAAATGCGGCTTGTAAGAAATTAAGAAACAGACGGTTAACTGCTTACAAACGTGAAAAATTCACGTCACTTGTACGGATTAGATTCATACACATCTGTATATCAATAAATTAACCGTTTCTGCGTCGGCAAGTAGCCTATTGGTGACAACTGGTGCTATCTGGTGTAAAACATTGAAAAGTCGCTTGTTATCAGGCGGCTTTTTTCATGCTCATACCTCTTTATAACCGCTTTTCATCCCTTTTTACCTGTGTTTTTGTACCCGATTTGTAGCAAGTCGGTCAATCCCGTCAATGCGTGCCGCAAGGTCGTGGACGATGTTTACGTAGGTTTACGTCAGTTTACGCCCATGAACACTTTTGGCGAAATAAACGGCGAAATAAACACTAACACAGAATAAAAATGAGTAGCAACATTGAAATCAAAAAGAAGTGCCGTTGGTGCGGAGCTGGGTTCATCGCTCGTAAGACAACAACGGAGTATTGCAGCCACCGATGTTCGGGGCTCGCATACAAGGAAAGAAAGCGTCAGGCAAAGCTGGATTCATACCAACGAGAATATGAATATCAGCAATCAGGTCAAAAAGAAGTAGCCAAACAGGAATTCTTGACTCCAACACAAGCAGCCACCCTGCTTGGTGTGTGTCATGTTACAATCTACAATTATATCAACCGAGGCGTCATCAAGGTCTGGAAGTTGAAACGAAAGACCCTCATTAGACGAGCTGACGTAGATGCCTTATTCTCAACTCTTGAAACCCAAGAGTCCTCAGCCACGAGGCAACAATCGCCCATAACCGAGTTCTACACTTCAAAGGAGGTGCAGGAGAAATACGGCGTGTCCAATTCGGGAATGTATAAGATTGCCGAGCGCGAGGGCTGGCCTAAGACTCAGAGCCGAGGCAAAACGCTTTGGAGCCGCAGCCATGTTGACCGATACTTTGCGAGTCAACAGCCAAAGGAGGAAATATCCGAATGGTACACAGTGGCGGATATTCAAGCCCGGTATGGCATGACCCTGTCTGCCATATATACGCTCGTGTCCAAGGAAGGTATTCCGAAGAAGAAACAGGGAAACTATGTGATGTACTCCAAATATCATTTCGATTTGGTGAAAGGTCAAACGGCACCAAAGGAACCGGAGTATTACACCTATCCCGAAGCGATGGCGAAATACAACCTGACACGCGACCAGCTCCACCACTATCTGAAATACCACAACATCACCCGTGAGAAGAAAGGCAAATACACGCTGATTCTCCGCTCGGAGCTTGATTCTCTGCTTGGTTCTCCGGAAATTTAGTCCGTGGAGACAGTTTGGAGAAACATCGGAACCGCCGGAGACGGTATTGTTCCCCTTTGTTTCTCCCACTACTTTTGCAACTGATTATCAACCATCAAACCCATAAAAGCAATGACAAACACCTGCACCAAAGTGTTCCTCCGCCGTCGCCCGTATGTCGGAGGAAAAGTATCGCTCTATCTCGATTATTATCCGGCGATACGCAATCCCCACACCAACAAGATGACGCGCCGCGAAACCCTCGGTATAGTCATCTATGCCGAACCGGCCAACGAGATGCAACGCCGTTTCAATCAAGAAATGGAAGAGAAAGCCGAAGCAATCCGCTGTATCCGTTATCAGAGCCTTATCAACGAGCAGTTCGGCTTCCTTGACAAGGCAAAACTGAAGATGGACTTCCTCGCCTACTTCGAGAAGAAAGCGAAGAGCAAATACGACAAATGGATGTGCGTCTATCTCCATTTCAAGAAATTCTGCGGCGGCAGCTGCACATTCGGCGATGTTACCGCCAGCCTGTGCGAAGACTTCCGTGAATATCTGCTTTATGCTCACAACCTCAGACACCCGGATAAGAAAATACCACTCTCCAACAACTCGGCAGCGGGCTATTGGTCAACATTCCGTTGCCTGCTGAAAATGGCATACAAGGAAAAGTATCTCACTGAAAATGTAAATGACTTCCTCGAAGGCATCAAGTGGCAGGAAGTCAAGAAGGAGTATCTGACGCTCGACGAGATGAAGATTCTCGATGCAACCGAATGTGAGGTGCCTGTTCTCAAACGAGCCTCTATGTTCGGACTGTTCACCGGCTTGCGTCTCAGTGACCTGCTGCAACTGCGATGGGAAAATATCGAACGCAGTCCAGATGGCGGCTATTGCATCCGGCTCTGTACTGAGAAAACCGATACAGAAGCCACCCTCCCGGTTAGCGACGAAGCGCTCAAATACTGCGGCGAGCGAGGCGAAGGACTTATCTTCAAGGGTTTCCGTCGCTCTATGGCACAACAGCCATTCAAGAAATGGGTTAAGGCAGCGGGCATCGAGAAGAAACTCTCCTTTCACTGCCTCCGTCACTCATTCGCCACCATCCTTATCTCGTTGGGCATCGACGTCTATGTCGTGTCAAAGATGCTGACGCACCGGAGCGTCAGAACCACGCAAATTTACGCCGACGTGGTCAGCGAGAAGAAGCGCGAGGCATCCAACGCCATCACTCTGAAATAATCCATTATCTTTCAAGTAAAGCCATCTCGCATTCCCGTGGGATGGCTTTATTATATTTCTGCTGAACAATAGGAAGTGGCATCGTGTTTTAACTTTGTTTGTTAAACTCATCAAATTTTAAGACTTATAAGATTAAACAACCACCGTATGAAAGACCTATTCAAAGGCCATCATCCCTGGCTGCTTGTTCTGGTGATTGCTGTCGATATATTTTCGGCACTTGTCATCCGCCACTCCATCCTCTCCAAAGGAGAATCAGAATTCAATGCCAACGTATTCTTTTGCCTGATTATAATCGGCGGACTTGCCCTTTATGCAATACTCGTTGAGTTCCTTTCCGGTAAAGACATGCCGTTAATCGGCGAAAATAAGGAAAAAGAAGAAAAGGTAAAAGCTCCATCACCCCAACCACTTGCAACAGAGTCATCAGTAGAACTGCCTTCCCCTTCTCCTGAACAGGCTGCGGTATCGCGCAATGATTTAGAGCAGATAATGCGCAATGTAATGTCTGACCTGAAACGTGAAGTTGCAGTCCCGACCGGAGCAACGATTTTCAAAAGATGAAGATGGCATTGTATCTGTAAACATCAACGAGATGAAAAATTCGGCATCAGAACTCATACAGACTCGGGAAGATGCCGTATATAGATTCGCCTGTGAATATACCATCGAGGTACTCGGTAGCTACGTCAAACAGCGAGATGTCCCGACACTTCTTTTAAAGCTGGGATTATTTCAGAAAGCTTCCACTCCCAACTGGGATCCACGTAGCACCGAAGAAATTGAGGCTGGAGGCAAAATACGGAGAATTGAAGTTTCTGCCCCTATCGAGAAATGGGCATTGCTGCACTATGGATGGAATATGGGCAGACTCTTCGGAAAACAAAACAACTTCATCACTCACTTTCTGAAAACCACTTTCCACTATCATCTTGATGGTCTTTCAGACAATCAGCTTCCAAAGAAACTCAAGCAGAATCCACTTCAGGGAGTGATTAAAATCGAAGAACGCTTTGACAATAATTTTTCGATTAAAGAGTATCGTCTTTCAAATGACGTTCAACAATCGGAAGTAATCGAGGATACAAAAGCAAGTCATATCTCAGAAGACGCTGAACCGGCGATCGTAGCTCAAACAATCGAGACTCCTCATGGGGAAACAGAGCCCATTACTCCAATCCAAACAGAAAATCGACCAGTGAGAATGCCTCCGCTGTTTTAAGACGAAGAAAAGCCCGAAGACAACGATGAATGGGACAACGAGGACAATGACTACTCTAATGATGATGGGGAAGATGATGAAGACGATGAGCCCATGACTGAAGAGGAATTTGAAAATTTCATTGACCGGCAGATGAAAAAAGGCAAAAATTCAAGATGCCTTGATAATGAACTTCTCGCCGGATAAAATTCACCAATCTCAACAAATCTCCAGCTGGAGAATTCGTTTTTATCCATCGGAGAGGCTTTGGAGAGGGTTTGGAGATACTTTTGAGGCTCATTAAAGTTTATTGTTCTCCTATTTATCTCCTTATACATTTGCAACCGAATCTTTAGCCCGGATGTGCCACGTTGGTACAGCGGTTTCCTAAGGATTCGGTTGTTTCCATGTTCACAACACCCGTGACTTTCGACAGACTTCCCGAAGCGGTAGTCTATCTCATCGAGCGAGTATCAGCCTTGCAAGATGAGCTGCGGGAGCTGCGCGACGCACTTGCTCCCCCATCAACTGACGGTTCTCCTTTCATCACTGCGAAGGAGGCCTGCAAACTACTCGGAGAGTGCAAGAACACTCTCTATGAAAAAGCTCGCGCCGGAATCATCCCGGCATATAAGAATCCCGGCGGCAAAGCATGGCGATTCATCAGGAGCGAGCTTCTGGAATATATGGCATCCGGCAAACCGAAAACTCAGCAAGAGAAGTATGATGAAATGGTTGCCGAGATGAACAAAGGGCTGCGCCCCGGCGGACGAAATCGATTGAGCCGTTAGCCTATGAGCGATGTGTTTATACCTCAGCTCGTGCTCGACAAGGCGATCGACCACTGCACCGCTATCACCGGCGGCGGATTTCCCATTAGCCTCTATCCCTCCAAAATCCAACGTATCATCAGGGAGGTGAACGACTGCTATGGATTTCTTGTCGATTATGTAGCGGCGGCAAGACTGGTGCTCTTTCCAAACCCTATGTAAAGTCACTGTCCATTTATTGAAAAATAGTTTTGAAAAACCGTTAGAAAGTATCAGTCTGTCAAATTATGCAAAACTTAGAAAGAGTAAATCAATAAAAGAAGTAACCTATACATACTTCCATATGTATCGCAAACAATTAAATTGCCATAATAATCCCGTCTCAGCCATTCTCCACAAAGTCAGATGTAATTCTACCATTAGTTGATAAAACAGTACATCTATAACTATCCATTAAAATGTTTTAGTTAAATCGCTTTTTCCAAGGTTACATTCCTCACATAAAGTTTGTAAGTTGTCATAAGTAGTCTCTCCACCTTTAGACCATGGATATATATGGTCTACAACAAGAACAACCGAGGGATCCGTCGCTGGATTTCTTCCACATAAACAACATTTAAAATTATCACGTTGCATCACTCTAAACCTTAAACGCAAATTAGGTTCTCTATGTCCTTTTTGATGCTTTGGTTGTTTTTCTTCGTCGTGGTTTTCAAAAACGGGGTCAGCGGCATCGGGCACATCATACTTATCGCCTGAGTTTATATAACTTACAAAAGCGGTTAAAGCTTGTCGCCATCCGCCGAACCGTCGACAAAAGGTATTCTGACTGAAATTAAAGTACCCTTTCCTCAAGTCTGTAATGGTTGGCTGTCGGCCTATTTTAATCCATACGCGTTCAATATCTGCAAACAACTCTTCATTTGAAATTTCCTTACCACGACCTAATCGGAAAGGTGTAGAATCTAAATTAGCCATTCTAAGTACGATATTCCATGTTACGTCGTGGTGGTTATAAGGATATGAAGCTTGGAATTTGCCAAATTGCTTATATTCACCCATAGTTAACGATTTTACCCCCAACTCAACTGCAACCCGTTTGACATCCTCAATAAATTCATCGAGTGATAGACAACAGCTATTGGATTCATGATAAGACTTTAAGCCTGCTTTATACAAAGCATTTTGCCATGAGCCAAAACGTCGTTCAATTGTACTGCTGTGGTATTTTCCATATCGAGAATAATCTCTCTTTGAAATAGTATCCTTATTCAGGATATTAGCTACATAAATTAAATCCTTCAGTAGATTTTCCTCGGACAAATTTCTATGATATTCATTCAATATAAATTTCATGTTTTCCAACTCGTATGTAATTTATTTATGTCGCAAATTTAATGATTTTTTTGTCACAACAAAAATTATTTTCTAAGCAATAACAATCCATCTTAACTGCATATGGGAGATGATTGAATGCATCGCCTGCATCCTCGGTGACCGCGACACAACTGTTGGCAGCTATATCAACGCCATCCTGGTCGAGCATTTAACAATATATGCCGACGACATTGAAAACTGGCGTAAGCTATGAAAAATTTCTATCTGACATCTCATAGGTCTAACGACATTCCGACCCATAGACCGTTCGGTAGTCCGACCTTTCCACCTAAGGTAGGTTGGCACCTCAGTACCTACTTCAGTACTAAATGACGTAAGTTTAACCCGACCGCATGGAGCGGTTATTGTCAGCGCGCAACTAAGAAACGATAGTGGATTAGTTGGGGATGCAAGGGTATGTTTCGGGAGGTAAAAAATTACCCACCCGAACGCCCTCGCATCCCGAAGGACGCTCTCTGTTCCCTGCGGTCACCGTCCCCAACCCAACGAATGAGAAAGTTCAATCAGGACGCTCCCGGAGTCAAGCTCCGAGGGCGACCCCAAAAAAGAATCCAGCGATAAACGAGACCGAAAAGTCTCTGTGAATTTCACCAATGCGGAAGAACGCGAGGTAAAAGCCAAAGCTACGGCTGCCGGTGTCAACATTGCCGAGCTGCTTAGAATTTGCGTCTTCCGGCTCTCGATTGTCGGTCGTCTCACCAATCTTGAACGTGAGGCGATACGGGAACTGATGCATCAAGGTAAGAATCTGAACGCTCAAGTCAAGGCGTGTCAGGCTAACGCATGGCCATCGGCAAAGCGAAAGGCGGAGGCTTGTCTTGATGGAATTTTAGCCACTCTTGGCAAGTTGAAAACCTCAAATTCCTCTCTGTTATGATAGCAAAAATACTCGCAAAAGGAGCGGCAACCGATATTGTCGGCTACGTCATGAGGGAATTTCACGACAAGGAAAAGTTCACCGCCGACACGTGGCGAGCGATAGATTCTGACGGAATTCTCGGCAATGACTACCACCGAATTGTGGACAGTTTCGATATAGGGGCAAACCTCAACAAGAGAATAAGCAAACCTATCGGACATATAGCCGTGAGCTTTGATAAGGCGGATTTGCCCCGGCTCACCGACGAGTTTATGGTGCAACTGGCTAAAGAATATATGGAACGAATGGGTATCCGGGACACACAATATCTGATTGTGCGTCATCTCGAAACCGGCTCTCCGCATTTCCATATAGTCTATAACCGCGTCAATCTTCACGGCAAAGCCATTGACGAAAGCAATAATTTCGACAAAAGTCGTGATGCGACCAAGGCAATCAAGCTGAAATACGGACTGACTTTTTCGCCGAAAAAGAAGCTATATGAGGATGCAATCGCCGAGATGAAGCCCAGGATTCAGGCGGCGATGTACCTCTGCAAATCGTGGGATGAGTTCCGTCGCCGCCTCGCTCCGGCAGGTATAACGGTCGAATTTTACAACGACCGCGACACCGGCAAACCGCAGGGCGTACGGTTCTCCGATGGCGAATTTACCTTCAACGGCTCAAAGATTGACCGCGCTTTCTCTTACATGCGTCTCGACAAATTCTTTGCCAAAAATGCAGGAATAATAGAGGCAGAACCACAGCGACCTGCACCGATTTCGGTAACGGGGAAGGTTAAGGAATCGCCCGTGGCCAATGTGGTAGAGAATATAATCGAGACCGGTTGTCAGGCTTTGGGCGGACTGTTCCAAGTCGGGCCCGGCTATGATCCCGAGGAAGAAGCTATTATCCACAGAATGAAAAAGAAACCCAAAAAGAAGAAAGGAAGATCACTATAATGGCAGACATGTATTCCATCGTCAAGAAACAGGATGAGAAGATTGACGGCCTTCTCAAAATTGCGAAAGAGAACAAGGATTTGCTCACAGACATTGATTCTAGACTGGCATCAGCTCCGGAGCAGACGTCAACCGAACCTGTGGTGCCCGACAAAATTCAAGTCGAACTGCCTGCGAGCATTGCCACTAATGAGTCGGTGCAAAAACTTGTCGAGGCCGCACTCGCCAGGCAGAAAATTGATGCACTCAAAAGCCTTGATTTCTCGCAGTTCCCCAAAGAACTGGCAGAGGCTTTCGCCAAAGCCTTCAAGGACGGCCTCGACAAGAACGTGAAGAATGCACTTCACGACGGCATCCGGAATGAGTTCACAAATCAGATAACCGGACTAAATGAATCGGCAAAGCGGCTTACAGACAGGATGTATAGCATCGTCAATGGTGCTATTTGGGCGGCAATTCCCAAATGGGTTTATGCCGTCGCGGGAGCCTTATTGCTTATCGCAGTAGGTCTCGGCACCTGGTGCTATAATCTCAACAAGGAGAACGAGCATCTTCAGAAAGTCGAGTGGCTATACCGTTACGAGCGTGTGAGCTACGACGCCGAAGGCATCCGCAATATGATGCTCCGTGAAGAGGCAATGATGGTCGGCAACCGTCAGGAGCAGGACAGCATCAAAGAGATGACTATCCGACTTGAACGCCGAAAGAATGCCGACCGCACCCATGTTTATTTCCGACCCTCCGACCCTTGGACTCCTGAGTCCAACAACCATCTTTGGTAAACTTCAAACTCCCAAATCCCATGCAATCAAATTCTTTCAATCCCATCTCGGCAGCTGCTCAGATGAGCATCAAGGCCTTCTACCATGACTTTTATCAGTTTATGGTAGAGAACTATTCAGCAACTCCCGACCAGCTCATGCTCGACTTGAACTGTGTAGGCGCAACCGCACGATACCACGGACAGAACCGAGCCTTCGAGTTCCGTCTATGGGAGCGCTCCAACGGACATCTCGGAATACCCGACATGACCGTCATCGTCCACGTATTCTACATCTCCGGTAACGTGGCGAATTCTCAAGCAGAAGCCGACGCCGTATCTTTATGGCTGCGCGATGCGGCAAAAGCCAACGGTTTCCGCCACATAGCTGACGAGAGTCACGCACCCACGGACGCACCGAATCAGGTGCCCGGATGTAACATGTTTAACCCTTTAACACTCGCACATCCCATGCAAGAAATTAAATCCGCAACCCGCGACTCAATCGTGGACTTCTTCCTTGACTTTCGCGCCTATATCTCCGAAGTGTTTGGATGCGACCTCGATGAAGCCACACTCGATTGGAACTCTGTCGGAGCCTGCATACACTACTTCAGCGAAGACCGCACCATTCAGTTCCGCCTATGGGAACGCTCAGAAGGTCATCTCGGGCTCCCCGACATGACGCTCATAATCATCCGCATCAGTTTCCGAGGCACACAAGAGGTCATCCACGCCGAGATGAAAGCCTTCATCCACTGGCTGAAACAAACAGCCAAGGCGCATGGCTTCCGTCACTTCGCCGATGAAGACTGCCAGCCCCTCCCTACCAACCAAGTCCCCGGCTGCCGCATCGCCTGCATCCGCCTCTAACGCCCTAACTCTCCCATCCCCTTTGACCGACGCCCCGACAAGACTCACCCTCTTGCCGGGGCGTTTTTACGCGAAATTTCATATTGCAGAAAATTCATATTGAAAATTCATATTTTTCTGCTCCAATACGTTTTTAGATAGTGCTTATATCAAAAAAAATGAGTAACTTTGCGGAATTTGGGAGATGCCGTCTCCAATTAAAGGGTCTCATCTTTCAAAATTAGTTATAACATAAATACTTAGAGACAACCAATGGCATCACCATTCTTGCGACACGATTGGAGCATTGAAGAAGCTGTGTTGCTTGCTCAGGCAAGCGAAGACATAGCCAATTCTTCTGTGTCTAAGGATGATGTCATAACGAATTTATCTCTGCGCTTACGTTCTGGTGCTGAAGCAATGGGACTTACCATAAGTCAAAACTTCCGCAACAAAGATGATGTCTCAAGAAACCTTCAACTTATGGGACGTATGCAAAAGATGGTTGATTTCTTCGAAGAAGATTATTTCGAGGGAAGCACAGTTGGTCAAGCCGCAATTTTATCTAAAAAGAACAGAGATGAATTTCATAGAATACTTGATTCTGCAATGGAGAAATATCCTTTTATAGATATCCCCTTTGTAGAAGAATCTGAGTTAAGCGTAACGGTAGCCGAACCACAAGTAGGATATACCCTCCCAAGACGTAAACGCCCAAGGATTAGTGTGTATCGCACAAATTTTTCTGACTCGACATCCAACCAAGGGCCAGTCGCTACAACTTTCTTAAATAAACCTGAATCGAAAGAGCCAACTAAAAATATTGCTACATCTCAAATAGTTGTTCAGGGAAATAGTGTAGGCGCCAATATAGATACCATATCTGTTACTGAACAAAGAAAAGAAGAACCGCCATCCGGTTATCAAAAACATCTTGGCTTGATTCGTCAAGTATTGGCACAAAACTTTCCTAGAGGCTACCGTATGGGGTCTGCCATTGAGATGAAAAGATATCGTCTAGCATACAAATCATTGCATGGTAGAAATATGACCTTGAGCGATGAAATATTGGAGGGATATATTCGCAGTGCTGGATTTGAGTATGATGGCAAAGTATATCTAATTGAAAAAGTGATGTCTTCGCAAGTGCTTGAAGCTATTACTCAATTCATAGATAACACTTTCGCATTAGAACGCTCATACATCTTCTTTAAAAATCTGTATGACCATTTCAAGGATGAACTCCTCGAAACTATGATTGCAGATGAAGAGATGCTTAGATTGTATCTTCAATCTATAGGGAAACGTCATTGGTATTTCAATAAGAAATTCATTTCATCGCGTCCCAACACTTCTGTTTCAGTTAAAGACGAACTTGTGTACTATGCCAAGAATGCTTGTCGCGTCGTTACATACGATGAAATAATTCAAGCCTTTGACTTCTTACCCAAGGATAAGGTTGATCATGAATGGGGAACCAATAACGACATTTTCATCAGCAATGGACGCAACGAAAGATTCCATATAGACACATTCTATGTAACCGAGCAACAGCTCAACGAAGTGTCATATCTAATTGCTACTGCACTCGAAACTTCTCCTTTCGTTTCTGCCGATGCATTGCTTGAAGAAATCAGACTGCATGTCTCTGATATTTTTTCAAACAATGTAGAAATATCAAACATAGGCATCCGCAATGCTCTTGCAAATCGTCTTGCAAATAGATACGCCTTCCGAAATAATCTTATAAGTAGCCATAAGGATGCCCTCGATGGCCCAGCTGCTATGGTTGCTTACGCTAAATCGAAAGGTACATTTACTATGACTGAGGCTGAGGCTATGGCCGACCTTATCGGTGGCGCTGTCAATTTCTATCTCGAAAAGATTGCAGAAGTTTCGGTTAGAGTCGATGAAGAACATTTTGTTCCGAAAGAAGCGGTCCATTTCGATTCCGATGGTATCGATAAAGCACTTGATGTGTTAACGTCAGGGACTTTCACGCCTATTGCAAATATTACTCTGTTTGAATCATTCCCATCTTGTGGAGAATATCCGTGGAATCCTCGTCTACTTGAAAGCTATCTGCTTAATACAAGTAAACGCTATCGTTATATCCGGAAAGATTTCCTCGGTAAAGAGACTATGGCCGGAGCCATAGTAAAAGCTGATTCCCCAATCAAGGACTATGATGGACTTTTAATACAGGCATTAGGTGAGTCAGATGTTCCGTTGGAGGAAACTACTGCTATGAACTACTTATATGATATTGGATTGATAGCAAAGCGGTCTAAAAACGGTATTGTGAAGAATATTCTCACTAAAGCAAAAGAATGTCGAAATCGGCTAAAACAAAAAAATAACAGTCAAACAACTTAAAGAACTCATATAATGTACTCTTATACATGGGACTCGGATACAGGAGGATTGCTCCTCAATAGTTCCCCCTTGCAATTCAGCAAGGAGCCGCGACCTGTGTATTGGCGCGAGCTTGATTTGCTAGGATTTAACAAGTACTGGAAATATCCTCATGACGATTCAGCACCCATCATGTGGGCCGAAGCCAACAACTATATTTATCGCGGTCGCCCTATTGCGAAAGTGGTTGGTGGCTCAATGTTTACTGCTCCAACTATTGAAATAATCGAGGACCTTAAAGGAGAAGAGGCTATATTGACCCCTGTAGATATTAAGGAAATGGTTGAACGTAATAAAGAAATACTGGACTTATTAAGTCAATCAACCATTAAGTTCATTTATAATACATATCTAAAATATAAAAAAATAGTTGATCTATTTCATGTTTCGTATAGTGGAGGAAAAGATAGTGAAGTAAATTTAGACTTAGTAGCAAGGGCATTACCTCATAATTCTTTTGTTGTAGTTTTTGGAGACACAATGATGGAATTCCCTGATACATATGATGCCGTATCACACACGCAGCAATGGTGTGAAAGTAATGACATTAAATTTTATATTGCTAAGGGGAATACATCGCCATTAAAGACATGGAATCAATTTGGTCCACCGACTTCAACAATCCGATGGTGTTGTAGTGTCCATAAAACCACTCCACAATTACTTTTGATCCGTGATATTATCGGTAAAGATAATTTCACGGAAATGGCATTTGTGGGAGTAAGAGCTGACGAAAGCGTAAAACGATCAAGCTATGATGAAATCTCCTATGGCACCAAACATAGAGGGCAGTATAGCTGTAATCCTATTTTAGAATGGAACTCAGCCGAGGTATATCTGTATATCTATCGCAACAATCTTTACCTAAACAAAGCTTATACAAAGGGTCTAAGTAGAGCCGGGTGTCTTGTTTGTCCAATGGCGTCTAAGTTTAGTGAACACATGAGATTCAGGAATTACGACTTTGAAGTTTCAAAATTTACTAATATCATTAAAAATCTTAATGCGAGTGATAAAACTCCTGAACGGTTAAGAAGCTATATAGAAAACTCGGGTTGGAAAGTTCGCAAAAATGGGCGAGATTTATCAATATCCGACCGAAGATATGAAGAATTCATTGAAAATGGTCATTTAATCATCAGATTTAATAATAAAAACAATGAATGGCGAATATGGGGTAAAACCATAGGCCCTATTATTGATAATGATGCAGATACATCTAAATTATCTTTTATTTCAGACGGTACAGAACATCCGTTTACTCTAATAAGTTTGCCAGATGGAAGGACAGAAGTAAAAATCATCGACCAAAGTAAAACTTATACAGATTTCTATAAAAGATTCCGTAGAATTTTTCGTAAATCTCATTATTGTGTGTCTTGCAAAGTTTGTGAGGCAAATTGCAAGCACGGTAATTTGAAATTTGATTCAGAAGGAAATTTATTTATATCTGACAAATGCTTTCATTGCGGAGAGTGCTTGGAAATTGGCAATACAGGTTGTCTCGTATATAAATCTCTTTGGTTATCAAATAACGCTCAATCAAATATGAAACAAAAATCTTTAGATTGTTACGCTACACATGCGCCACAAGCTGAATGGTTCAACCAACTTTATAAGCTAGGTGACAGCTTCGATACAGGTCACTCTCTGGGAAACAATATGGTCCCAATCTTCAAAAGGTTCCTTAGGGAGACCGAAATCCTGAAAAACAAGAATGAAAAAGGACCGCTTAATTCTCTATTCTTTAAATTGGGCGTGGAGGAAGAAGTTTTGTGGGGGTTAATGCTTGTTAATGCATTCCATAACTCTCCTTTGCTAAATTGGTATGTGAAGCAATTCCAATTCGGAGAAGAATATACTCAAAAGTATTTCTCTGATCTTCTATCAAATGAAGGCTCTGTTGCACCTCGCTCCATTAAATCAATTCCAAACGATGTTAAGAAACTTATGCAACTCCCTATAGGTAGAATTGGATTAGGAGTTGCCGACAAAGGAGATAAAACAACCGGATTTACATTTATTCGTCAGCCCTACAGTTACCTCGATCCTCGCGTGTTGTTGTACGCGCTGTACAAATATGCGGAAGCTTGCGGTGACTTCAAGCAGTTCACCATGAGTCGTCTCTATGATGAAAGCATTGATAGTGACGGTGTAAGCCCTGTTCGCATCTTCGGAACGGACGAAGAAGATATGGAGAAGATGCTCAAAGGCTTATCCATCAAATATCCGGAGTTTATCAACGTTTCATTCACACACGACCTCGACACCATTACATTAAAAGATGACAAGTCATCGGAAGATGTCTTGACTCTCTTCTGATTTTATAATTATCGCCATGGATACGTATCGCAAATATTTTAATATAGACCCTGAATACTTTCCTGCTGTCAACAGCGAAGTAATCAAACACAATCCAGATCTCTGGAAGAAGTTCTTTCCTCACGAAACCTTCATTAAGTTGCTGAAGGACACTCTTGCGGTGCTTGAACGCAAACAAAAACTCAACCTTTGGGTTGAGGGTGCATACGGCACCGGCAAGAGCCACGCAGTGCTCACACTCAAACATCTTCTCGATGCTTCAGAAGATGAAACAAGGGAATACTTCAAGAATTTTGAAATCGATACAGATATCCTAAACCGCTTCATTGCGACCAAGAAGGGCGGTAAAATAATCACTGTGCACCGTTATGGGTCGTCGAACATTCAAAGCGACAATGACCTCGTGCTTGCTATGCAGGAAAGCATCGAGGAAGCATTGAAAGAAGCCGGTATTGACAACGCCGGTCCTGACGCTATGCGCCAAGGTATTATCAAGTACCTTGCAGACGATACGAATAAGGCGATAGTAAAAGCCCTAGTAGAAGGTCCATATAAGGTTGCCTTCGGTAACAGAACAATCGATGAAGTTATTGAGGACTTACAGAAATACAATGGTGAAGACCTCCACGAACTTATGGATAAGTTCACCAAGATGTCGCGAGAGCGTCAGATTAAAATTTTCTCGCTTGATCCCAAAGGACTTAACCAATGGATTACCGAAACCATTAGGGCCAACGGCCTTAAACACATTGTATTTATATGGGACGAGTTCACGGAGTATTTCCACAATAATGTTCATCGTCTAACCGGGTTCCAAGAGATGCTCGAACTTTCAGAAACTCAGCCTTTCTGCTTCATTCAAGTCACCCACCAAAGTAAGGCCATCGTAACCGATACCCCCAAACTTATCGACCGCTATTGCAAGCCAACATGCGCCATAAAACTGCCTGACAATATGGCGTTCCAGCTTATGGGCGCAGCGATGCAGAAAAACAATGACCCGGTCGTTTACAAAGAGTGGACTGAAGACTTTATCCCTGACTTAGAGGAGCGCACTCCGCAGTCTCGAAAGACCATATCTAACGCTGCTAAGATTGGTCAGGAAGAATTGGCAAAAATTTTGCCTATCCATCCTTATGCGGCAAGCCTTCTTAAATATATTTCCGAAGGTTTCGCAAGCAATCAACGTAGCATGTTCGATTTCATTAAGAACAGCAACCATGATGATGAAGGCTACGGATTCCAGTGGTTTATCGACAACAGTTCGCCACTTGATCCTGACCCGTTCCTTAGCATTGATATGCTATGGGGTTTCTTCTATGAAAAAGGTAAAGAATACCTTTCTCAACCCGTTAGACGCACACTCGATAATTATGAACCACGTTCAAAGGGACTAAGTGAGAGTGAACAGCGTGTACTGAAAGCTATCCTTTTATTCCAGGCAATGTCAGAAGGTGTTGCCGGAGGAGTTGAAGCCTTCATTCCAACACAAAAGAACCTAGCACTTGCTTTTGAGGGAACAGACCTAGACCATGATGCAACAAGCATCGCAGAAAAACTTGTAAAGAGCAAAGTCTTTTACAAGAAAATGGAAAAGGACGGATCATTTCAATATTCCGTACATACCGATGGCCCCGACATGGGTGAAATCGACAAATACCGCGACGAGTTCGTTAACAAAACCACAGCAGACCTGATTTCAGAGGGTATGCTCAACGAGGCATTGTCGTTAGCCCCTGAACTTAAAGGCCGCTTTGAAATCAGGTTTGCAGGCTCGACTAACCTTGACATAAGGCTCAATGAAGCACGGAACAAATCGGAACAGGATAGCCGACGCATTTATGTAGTCGTTACCTTCGCTAAGGATTCGTCTGATGGAGCATTGGTCGGGAAAAAAATTCGCACGTTCTACACTGCACATCCAGACACATCTGTTATAATCATAGACACATCCCGCACCTCGCTAGGACGAGAAGAATTTGAAAAATGGGTTGACCATAAAGCTACAGCAAAATACTTTACGGGCAAAAACAACACTGAAGCCACAACATATAGCAAATATGCGTTAGGAGTGTTGTCAGGATGGCGTCAGCGCGTGGGTAACGGGAACTTTGTTCTTTACACATCAGACGTACCCGGTGGACAGAATGTCAACAACATGGATACGCTTAACGGTGATCTTAAGGACATCGACCGTAAGAGATTCCCCTTGGCACCCGAAGCAAACTGGAATCTTAATGATACCATGTGGACTGGTCAGGGTACTGCACTGGCAGTCGAACTTGGTGCGACACAAGAACTAAAGAGCCAGTTTAAGACGAACAATAAAAACCGTTCGATTGACCATAACTTTGGTGGAGCATGGCAGATTGACCGCTATTGGGAAAAAATGCCCTCATTAGTTATCTCAAAAATCAAGATTAGGATAGAAGATTTAATCCAAAAGCGTCTTGAATCCGACGGCCGTATATCCATCGAGGAAATATATGACTTTCTCAAAGAGGCTCCGGTAGGAATCTTAGCAAACAACTTCCTCGCATTCCTGCTTGGCTTCCTGTTGAAAGAATACGCGACCGGCGAATATACGTGGAGCGATGGCAACATGACTGACAATCTCGATATGAATAAGTTCAAGGATATGATTACCGAGATAATCAAACGTGACATCAATCCTATGGGGCACTACCGTCCCAAGTATATAGTCACGATGACTCCTGAAGAGAAGTCATTCCTTGACGGGACCTCAAAAGCTTTCGGCATCTCACGTGCATTCTGTGCTAATGTTGAATCAACTCGAGATAAATTGCGCATGGCTATGCGCAATTTTGACTTCCCTCTGTGGACAGTCGCTTATATGGCTGATAAAGCTACTATGTCCACGAATGCAGACATCATTAAAAAACTGATTTCGCTTTATTGCGAGTTGGCAAACAATGGCGGAGAACGCACAGAAACAGAAATCGCTCTCGAAATCGGCAAAATATTCACTGGTTCTCCTGAAGCTCCTACAGACTTGCGAAACATCCTAAACAATAATTCTTGTCGCGAAGGAATGGAGGATTATCTCAAGGCCTACAAAGGTGGCGAGTTAATCACACTCGCTAAAGCAATCGATGACCATGGTCAATACATCAATGCGCTCCGAGCAAAATATGATGCCGAAGCAGCTAAATGGGTGTGGAAGAAAGAAACCACAGACCAACGCATCGATGAGGTGATTCTTGAATACAAGATTGCCGCCGAAACCACAAAACAACTCGGTGTAACTTGTCGCTCTTATAAAGACGCTATAAACGAATGGTCCAAGAAAGCAAGCAATATCCGTATTCCTTTTGATATGCTTAAAAACGAGGAGCCCGGAATCACTAAACTCCTTTCTATTCTTTTTGAAGAGCATAAAACTGGAGGTCTTACTGATCAACAAAAGGAATCATTCTTAAGCGCAATGGAAACCGAGGGAAAAGCTTTCAATGACTTTTATCTCGACCAAGTATCCGTTTTCAAACGTGCTTGTAACTTCTATCTAAATGGTCTGTCTGATGTAGAAAAAGGAAAAATCTTTAACCAGATTTCTTCTTCATTCTACAATGACGAAGGTAACTACATAAGCCTTGTAAGCAACAAGGTCGCTGAGTTCAAAAAGCAGCAGGGTATATCCAAATTGAAAAATTTGTGGAAAGAGAAATCGAATACCGATTCGCCAAGAATGTGGAGTAGCACTCATAAGATGCCGATCATTCTCATGGTGCCGGAATCAGAAACCGACAAGTGGCAAACAGTATTCGACATTCTTAATATGTCAAATCCCGATGAAAAGCAAGTCAATACGGCAATAACAGCCCTCGAAAATGCAACCTTTTGGGATGCCCTTGCCGACTCCGACTTGCGTGACAAAATCTTTACTGAAAAGATTTTAAAGGACAACGCAATAGTTCTTGACAGTATTACGGAGGTCAAAGAAGTGTTGATGTCACATCTATCGTCAGACCCATACAAATGGATAGGCATGCCTGCGTTGGATTCTACGATAGCGAGCCTTGTAAGAGATAAGTATCTAAATGGTCGCTATTCTCTTGCGATGGATCGCATCGACAGCATGGATGCTGACGATGTGAAGACGTATCTCAAAGCCCTCATTAAGTCTAATCCTACTGTAGGTATTCAAATAATCAAGAGTAAATAGAGCTGTATATGGATAAAGAACAAGTATATGGGAGGGTTGCCCGATACTTCGACGGTCAATCTTCAAGCCCTATTATTGTAGATGTTCCCAATGAACACGAAAGGAAGGAGTTTATTAAGCACTTTGCTGTCGCTGGGACATCTCTTCTGAACGCATCCGATTTCTGTCCGGAAGATGAAGGTGTCCAGTGGGATAAGGTTAGTTATTATATTGCTAACATATCAGGAAAATATATTTTCCTCGGACTTGACGATTTCCTCCGTTTGGAAGGTCGGGAAGTATTGGGAAAAAGGTTACGTCGCTTGATTGACATTGTCGGAGTAGGAAAATTTGTTATCCTTACAGTTGGATGTAGCGATTTCCTTAGTTTCCCTCACGACATTCGCCTACACTCATCTGGGAAAGTATCCTTTCTCACAGGGAACAAGGAACATTTAAAGTCATTGTACTTTATGACACCTGGATTGACATCGCCTGATGTTATGATTAAAGGGTTGGACAAGATTTCCACTGGCATCAATATCCCCGGAGATGTTGTTATCGTAGAAACTTATCATAAGTCCTTTGACTTCCCCCAATCGCTTTATGATATAAAGGATTTCGATACAAAATATCGTATTTTAGCAAACGCCTTCCCGGTACTTAATAGCTTTGACGAGAATTTCGGTACTGAAGACCAATGGAATTTCCTTGATTCTCAAATCAATTCATTTCCCGATGGATTAGATATTGCTTACAAGGGATTTGGCGGTAAAACAGGTATTGCAAGTAAGTTTTCGCAATTCGGAGACTTTGATACCGATACGAAATGGTTCTATTTACTTCTGCTTAAACTCTATGGATGTGAAGATAATAAATATCTGGCAGATGCAGCACGGAATTCAGAAATCCTAAGTGCTTTCCCCGACCACATATATCAAGATATTCTTGAGTTTTCTCCAAAGAATCAATGTTTTGCAGAAATATATAAGGATCGGAAATTATTATTAAGGAATCTTAAGACAAATCCTGAGGCCGCTGCTAAATTTTGTAAGATGGTATGGTCTAAGGAAGAAGACGCGATATACTATCTTACAGACACATCGACAATCGAGAAAGAGACTATAATCGAATATCTTTCTAAATATGGAAAGCAACTCGGTCGCAAGGAAGTAATATCTCGTTTGGAAAAAGTTTACCCTGCCTTAGCCATATACTTATCAGATTATTCTTATGGAATACCTTTGCTCGACAAGTATTTCAAAGCATATAAGTTTGACAAGCTCACCAACTCCATTTCCGATGAAATGCGTACAATGGTAGAAGAACAGGCCGTCAAACGTGAATACAATTCCTTGTTGAATCCAAGAAGCCTTATTATTGATTCACTTGAAGTTGATGGTTGTGAATTGTATTTCATGGATGCTATGGGTGGTGAATATCTTTCGTATCTTCAAACCGTATTCTTTGAAAACGGATTTAACTTCTCTGCGCAGTTAGCACGTTGCGAGCTTCCAAGCATAACTTCCGTTAACAAAGAATTTATTGAGCACTTCAAACATCATGGTTGCAAGATAAATTCGAGAAAGGATCTCGACGAACTCAAGCATGAAGGTGGAGACTCCTATGATTACGAAAACACAAAGTTGCCTATCCACATGATACAAGAACTTGACATTATAGACCGATTGGTTTATCATCTTAAGGCATCATTGGACAAAGGCAATCGCGTTTTCATTATAGCAGACCACGGCACCAGTCGTCTTGCTGTTATCAACGAGCAGGAAAATCAATTTGAATTGTCAGAGAAAGGTAAACATTCTGGAAGATGCTGCCCCAAATCAGATACCGATGAGAAACCTGAAAATGCAACTGAGTCTAACGACTTCTGGTGTCTTGCCAACTATGACCGTTTCAAAGGTGGACGAAAGGCGTTGGTTGAGGTTCATGGCGGCGCGACTCTCGAGGAAATCACAGTACCAATTATTGAGGTTTCAAAACAGGAAAAGAAAATAGCAGTTGCCCTTCGTAGTGATGGTCCACTTTTCCGAAGCATGAAGCAATCGCCTATCCTAAAAATCTTCATCGAGAAAGACAGCAAGAACGTTGTCGCCGAAGTTGAGGGGATACGCTATCAATCAATCGGTAGTCCAATCCCCTACGAACATTCCTTTGATCTGACTTGCATTAAGAAAGCAGGTTATTATAAGGCAAATATCTATTGTGACGATGTCTTAATCGCCAAAGATTTGGAATTTGAAGTCGCAAACCGAGGTGCCCGCGAGCGGTCATTCTTCTAATACCAATTATTATGGAAAAAAAGCTCAAAGAATATTTTGAAGATATGGTAGTTTACAAAGACTTGAAGAAAAGTAATTTCTTCAAGACTATGAAACTGCCTTCATTTCTCCGAGACTGGCTTCTGAAAATGTTTGAAGATGAAGATGGCAACTTCGACATCGAAGAAGTAACAGAATATGTTCAAACCTATTTGCCTCAAAAAACTGAATGGGAGGCGATAAAAGACCGCATCGTTATCAATGGTGAAAAGGTTAAGTTCCTTACGCGAGTGTCAATAAATATAAATGTTTCCACTCAGGAAGTTTCATTTTCACTCCCCGATTTCGGGTTGAGTAATAAGGAAACCATAATCGAACAAGACGCTTGGGAACGTTGCCGTGATGACCTCGTTAAGGCAAAAGAATCATGGGGCGTTGTTGAATTGGGATACAGATACCCCGAAGGCAAGAATAAAGGCAAAATCAAACTTGTGTCTTTCCAAGATTTCTGTCCCTACGAAATTGATTTAGAGTATTACAAAGACATCCGTAAAGAATTTACCATCAAAGAATGGATTGATGTGATTCTCGGAGCCATCGACTATAATGCCGACGGCTACAAGACAGAAGACCAAAAACGGGCGATGTTAAAACGTCTTCTTCCCTTTGTTGAGAAACGTCTCAATTTGATTGAGCTTGCGCCTAAGGGAACGGGTAAATCATATCTTTTCGGAGCTATTAGTCGATATGGGTACCTGTCTGGTGGCAAAATGACTCGTGCACGTCTATTCTATGATTTGGCAAGAAGAGAAGATGGCCTCGTTTTTTTTAATGATTTCATCGCTTTCGATGAAGTTCAAAAAATTGAGTTTGACAATCCGGGCGAAATGACCGTTACATTCCAAAATTACATGGAACAAGGCACGGTGCATATCGGCGATAAAGTTGATATTGCAGATGCAGGCTTTGTTATGCTTGGCAATATTGATATAGACAAAATGGATCAGGATGTCAATATGTTTGATAGTCTTCCAACAGTTTTCAAATCAAGTGCTTTGATAGACCGTATCCATGGATTTATAGAGGGTTGGGAAATACCTCGAATGAATGAGGGATTAAAAGTGAATGGTTGGGCTCTCAATTCTGAATATTTTACAACAATAATGCACCTACTTCGCGAGGATACCTCGTATCGCGCTATAGTGGATAGAATTATTGAATATCCAGAAGATGCCGATACTCGCCATACAGAAGCTATAAAACGACTTTCCACTGCATTCCTGAAACTTCTCTTCCCACATGTAAGAAATGTAGAAGATGTTGATGAGCGAGAGTTTGAGAGGTATTGTCTCCGTCCTGCGCGCATTATGCGCCGAATTATTCTTAAGCAACTCGCTTTAATAGACCGCGAGTATGCTGGGAAAGACCTGCCTAAATATACAACTAATATCAAAAAAAAATGAAGAAAATTGATGCTGATTGTTCAATATGCGGCAAGACACATTTGGACAAGAATACCATAGGAATCAATATAAAATTACGCGGCGAGAAAGTCAAAAGCTTTTTCTGCCTCGATTGCCTTGCCGAAAATTTAGGTTGCGAAGTGCAGGACATCCTCGACAAGATTGAAGAATTTAGAAACGAAGGTTGTAAACTATTTGAATAATGGCTGAGAAACGATTCGTATATGCAGATAATGCCGCTACATCTCCTCTAAGTCCTAAGGCTTTGGAGGCAATGATGCCTTATCTCCAATCCAACTATGCGAATGCCTCCCAACCTTATTCTTTTGCTCGCGCTGCAAGAAAGGCATTGAGTCAAAGTCGCAAGATTATTGCTGAGTGCATAAATGCCTCACCTGAAGAAATTTATTTTACTTCTGGTGGTAGCGAAAGTAATAACTGGGTAATAAACGGTGCCATTGATTTTGAAATGGACATAGTCACCTCGGCGATTGAGCATCATTCTATTCTTCGACCTGCCCAGTACGCGACAGAGAACGGATGCAGTCTTGCATACATACCTGTATCAGAAACCGGAATAGTTGAATTGCCTGAATTATATTCACGAATTCAAAATCCCGGAAGTCTAATTTCGATTATGTTGGCTAATAATGAAATTGGCACCATTCAACATATTGCTGATTTAGCTCAATTGAGCCATGATGCAAAATGTATTTTTCACACTGATGCTGTACAGGCTCTTGGCCATGTTAAAGTTGACGTACAAAACCTTGGCATTGATATGCTATCAGGTTCTGCCCATAAATTTAATGGGCCTAAAGGCATCGGATTCCTTTATGTAAGAAAAGGCATGAGATGGCCACCCTTTATCAAAGGCGGTTCTCAAGAATTTGGATTTCGATCCGGTACTGAAAATATTGCTGCAATAGTAGGAATGGCAACAGCCCTTGAAGAAAATGTCTCATCCATTGAGAATAATACCTCAATTCTCAATGAAATCGAGAGCAAATTCCTATATGAACTCACTGCACGTGGCATAAAATTCCATCAGAATGGCGACTCAAGACATATTCCAGGCAACATCAGCTTGTCATTTAATAGTTATGAGGGAGAAATGTTATTACACCGTCTAGATCTAAAAGGTGTAATGGTGTCAACAGGCTCTGCTTGCGATAGTAAAGAAACTCACATATCTCATGTTCTAAAAGCCATTGGGCTATCCGAAGATACAGCCAAGGGAACTATTAGGATTTCTTTTGGACATCTAAATTCTATTGCTGACGCCATATATATAGCAGAGACCATAGCTTCGATTGTAACACCATCATATTCTAAAGCTAAAAAGGCTGATTATCAAGACAATGAGCTCCGCTCAAATATTCCAGTAATAGAAAATATTTCACTAATAAACAGTGTTAAGGAATCAGTCCCTACATACTCTTCTGCTTCGATTGGACCTAATAACGATTTGATATATTATATAAAAGAATTTGGACGACTAAGAGGAAAGATACAAACTAAAGGCGGGATTACATCCCCTCATAAGCCTGTATTGTTGCTTTCAATAATTGAATTAATAAAGACCGACATTATAACTTCCAACAGAGTGTATTTCGATAATATTTTGATTGCAAAATTCCGCGAGGTTTGGGATAGAGTCGTACCATCTAACTCATGCTATCATCCTAATTACTGCGAACCCTTTGTCAGACTTTCGTCATCTCCATTTTATAAACTCAAATTGAAACAACCTATAGATGACAAAATTAAGGCATGGAATTCAAAGCGTATCAAGCAATATGTAGAATATGCTGAATTGGACACTGAATTAGTTGAGCTCATTAGAAATAATTATACAGAAATTGAGGTCTGTCTTTTGGCTCAGATTCATTAAACCTAAATTAGATAATTATGGAAGATTGGTCACAGTTGTTAGACAAGGCAGCCTTGTTATGTGTGAACGCTCATCAGGGTCAACGAGATATGGTCGGCCAACCTTATTTCCAACACCCGATGCGCGTTGCAATGGCTTGTAATACGTCTCAAGAAAAAATTGTAGCCCTATTGCACGATGTTTTAGAAGACACATCTACTACTCCGGAGGATTTATTGAACATGGGATTCCCGGAAGAAATAGTGGATGCCGTTCTGTCCGTTACAAAAATCGCAGGAGAACCTTATGTGGAATTTGTTGCTCGTGCTGCCCAAAATTCAATCGGCCGGATTGTAAAGCTACATGATTTGGAAGACAACCTGAATATTTTCCGCTTAAATGATTTGGATGATGAAATGGCAACGCGCCTCAATAAATATTTGCGTACATATCATTTCCTGAAAAGAGAAATTGAGGATAACAAATCTTCAAAAACAACTTGTGTGAATAAATCGTTGTCCATGTCCAATGATACACCAATAGGGGAAGATTTTGAGAATGCTATTGATCTATCCATAACAATCAAGGGCAGATTCCATATTCGCACTATTGGTTGCAATGCTGAAGCTCTATTGTTGAATAATGGAAAAATCGTCATCCAAAAAGGGAGCATATTAAGAATCGATGCAACACCAAGATTTGATCGTAAGGAATTTCGCCAAAAGATAATTGACCAGTATTGTACACTTACTCCCGATGGATATATGGTTAATGAAGATTTACCGCCGATGTCTCCCAGCGGCGCAAGCGGACTCGTTCAAGCACGTTCTTCCAATGGAAAGCGTGATTGGTTGGATAAAGAAGGTAAGCCTTTAAGCACATATCTATAAATTTCATCAGATTATTATGGCATCAAACGCAAGAAAAATCAAGTTGCACGGGACTCCGGAATTCATTGAGCATTTCCTTAAATATGCCCCAACAATGACTGCACAAGAGCTCTATGATCAAGGGCGGGAACTACTCGCAGCTAATAATTTAGATGGATGTACGGTTTTACAATATGCTGCTCAGATTGGGCATCCTGAGGCTTGTATGATTATGGCCAATGCTATTCTTTCCGGTTCTGGTTGGGGCTCACCTGAAGATGCCGTTAAATACTTGACTACAGCAGCTGACAACGGTAATATTGAGGCTTTGACCAATCTTGCCATTTGCTATCAAATGGGGCATGGAGTGAAGACGAATATGGCACTTGGGTATTCTCTATTGTTAAAGGCGTCTGCCCTCGGCGATAATTTGGCTACTTTAAATATTGCTCAGATGTATTTCACAGGGACATTCGTACAACAAGACAAAATACGAGGTTGGGTATTAACTCAAGAACTTGTGGCAAAAGGTCTGCCAGAAGCAAAAGACTTTATGGATAAGATGATTAAATCAGGTTATGTTGGACCTGATTTGAATTAATGATTTTTATAACTGAATCCGAGGCGATGACTTTTGAATTTCAATTTTAATATCTACGCATGACGATTTTCTGTGATTTGACAATATGTATATAGAGCAGAAACAGCAACGCAGAATCCCTAATCTTTCGAATACTGAAGTAATATGAGTGAATTTGACGAATATATAGTTCACGGTGAGCCGGGACAGAAGGAGAAGGCCGATGCTTGGCAAACTGCTATTGGTCTTCAGGTTGTAGATTGGCTTAAGGTATCGGCCTATCAACTTGATACTACTCGTCAGTCTATCAGATATAATATCAGTAAGTAACTTATGCTCTGTAGCTATGAGAATATATCATTATACAAATATAGATACATTGGCTCTTATCCTCAAAAATAGAACCATTCGATTTAATCGTCTTGATAATGTAGATGATCTTGAAGAGGGTAAAGCAGAATCTTTAGGGATAAAATTCTGTAAATACATATTTGTTTCTTGTTGGACAAAAAAGCGCAGAAGAAAACATTCCTCTCTGGAAAATGTATGGCGGTGATTCTGGTGGGATAAGAATATCGATGGATTATCAGATGTTCATGGATTATCCGGTAAAAGATTTGGAATTTAACGGACTAAAATCAGAAGGTTGTTTCTATTCGAAAATTCCGGCAACAGATATGTTAAATCCATCATTCTTCTTCATTCCAATTCATCAATATGAGAATGATATGTTTTTCCGCGATATTGAGTATGTAGATAATGTTTTTGAATGCATCAAGGACAAAATCAGGCTTTGCAATGTTCAAGGTAATCAAGCGGATATGCAGATGGAAATGAAACCATTTGGATCATATAAACATAAGCGATGGGCATTCCAAAAAGAATCGCGATTTGTCTTATACGCTTTGCCATGCAATCCATTTTTAGATAGTGCTAATCCGAATATATCATCAATTGTAATAAATTCTTTATTACAAAACAAGGTATTGCCGTTTACTCATTATGATTTACGCCTTAAAGATGATGTTATAGATAATTTGATAATAACCCTAAGTCCATCGATTACAGACTCACAACGAATTATAGTATATGCTCTTCGTGATAAATATGTTCCTAAAGCAGTGATAGAAGAAAGCACTTTAGGTTCGTTAGTTCGTTTAAAATAATTATGATTTGCAATCATCAACGATTATGGCGAAGAAATTTGAAATACGAAACAGCACTGCGGAATTCCTGATCTTTCAGATTGAGGGGAAAGAGGACGGTGTGCAGGTTGTGTATCATAACGAATCTGTGTGGTGTACGCAGAAGGCTATGGCGCAGTTGTTTGACTGCTCTTCTGACAACATCGGACTTCATCTGAAAAATATTTACGAGACCGACGAGTTGACTCATGAAGCAACTACCGAGAATTTCTCGGTAGTTCAAAACGAGGGTGAGCGTAAGGTGAACCGGAAGCTAAAATTCTATAATCTCGATGCTATCATCAGTGTCGGATATCGTGTGAACAGTACCCGCGCCACGCAATTCAGGCAGTGGTGTACGTTTATTTTGCGTCAGTTTGCCATCCGTGGATATGTGATAGACAAGAAGCGGATGGAGAACGGCTCGTTTATAGGCGAGGACTATTTCGAGCATCTGTTGGCTGAAATCCGTGAGATACGACTTAGCGAGCGTCGTTTCTATCAAAAGCTGACGGATATTTACGCTACAAGCATCGATTACAATCGTGATGCGCCCACTACTCGCTTGTTCTTCAAGAAGGTGCAAAATAAAATGCACTACGCTGTTCATGGTCATACTGCCGCTGAACTAATAATTGACCGGGCTAATGCTGAAAAGGAGCACATGGGTCTCACAACATGGGAGAATGCTCCCAACGGAAAGATTGTTAAGCCGGATGTCAGCATCGCCAAAAATTATCTCAAAGAGAGTGAGCTGGAGGATATGGGACGAATTGTCAACTCATTCCTTGACTTGGCGGAAGATATGGCAAAGCGTCATATTCCTATGACAATGGAGGATTGGGCTAAGCGTATTGATAAGTTCCTTGATCTTACCTACCGTCCCGTTCTGACTGATGCCGGACATGTATCAGCCGAACAAGCTAAAGAATACGCTGAAACGGAGTTTGAGAAATACCGCGTCATTCAGGATAAGCTTTTCCAGTCTGACTTTGACCGTTTCAATGATGACAATCTTATTCCTTTAGACATAGAATAAAATTTGAGATGAAAGCTTTGACATATATTGCGCCGGGACGATTTGAGCTGATTGAGAAACTGAAACCGGAGATTTTGAACCCGAAGGATGCCGTGGTGAGAGTTACTCTTTCGAGCATCTGCTCGTCGGACCTTCACATTTTGCATGGGGCTGTGCCTCAAGCGGAGGTCGGCATTACCGTTGGGCATGAACTGGTTGGCGTCGTTGAGGCTGTCGGTTCGGATGTCTCCAAGGTAAAGCCTGGTGACAGAGTTGCCGTGAATGTCGAGACGTTCTGCGGCGAGTGCTTCTATTGCAAACGGGGATACGTGAACAACTGCACATCCGGTGGATGGATGCTTGGTTGCCGCATCAATGGCGGTCAGGCGGAATATGTCCGTGTACCCTACGCCGACAACGGTCTGACTCCGATTCCCGATAACGTGAGCGATGAGCAGGCTCTGTTTGTCGGCGACATTCTCGCAACGGGTTATTGGGCAGCCAAGATTTCCGAAATTTCCGATGAAGACACGGTGCTGACAATCGGAGCTGGGCCTACCGGGTTATGCACTCTGGAATGTGTGCAGCTGTATCAGCCACATAAGATAGTCGTTTGCGAGTCTGACAAGAGCCGCCGGCATTTCGTGCGCCAGCATTATCCAAATGTCAAGGTAATAGAGCCGACAAAATGCCTTGATTTTCTCAAATCGATTACTGATGGTCGCGGTGCCGACTGCGTCATTGAGGTCGCCGGCGGCGAGGACACCTTTGAACTCGCGTGGCGTTGCGCCCGTCCTAATGCCATCGTCACGATTGTCGCACTCTACGAGAAAGAACAAGTATTGCCGTTGCCGTGGATGTATGGTAAGAACCTGACGTTCAAGACCGGCGGCGTCGATGCCTGCGACTGCGACAAAATCATGCACCTGATTTCAGAAGGCAAGATTGACACCACCCACCTGATAACCCATCGCTTTCCCCTAAGCCGCATTCAAGAAGCCTACACCCTCTTCGCCAACCGCGCCGACAACGTCATCAAAACCGCCATCTATCCGGATTGAAGAACATAATCGGAAACTTTATACATAGAAAGACAACGGCATCTCGTTCGCTAACAAGATGCCGTTGACAAGGTAAATACTTAGTTCGATTCAATCTGTTTTTGAATCTTGGCGCTTACCTCATCGAAAGACAGAGGCGTAAAGTTATTGTTGTCTACCCCGACATCAAGCTGTGTCGGGAAAAGGTACTGAAGGCGTCCGGCGTCGATCCCTGTATTTGATGGACGGGTATGGACATGACCAAACAGTTGCCACACGTCGTTATGATAGCCTCCTTCAAAGTACAGATAGGGAAAGTGGTTCAGATAGATTTTCTTTTTGCCGACCTGAATGCACATCGACATTGCAACGTGCTCGAACCTATTTATGAATCCTTGTCGGATATTCTTGAGGTCATGATTACCGAGAACGAGGTAGATTCTGCCGTTCAGACGGTCGAGAAACTTATTCCACTTTTCAGCTCCACCGAGACAGAAGTCTCCGAGATGGAAGATTACATCATCAGGCCCAACCACATTGTTCCAGTTAGTGATGATGGTTTCGTTCATCTGATCGACAGTCTTGAACGGACGATTGCAATATTGCAGTATGTTGGTGTGATTGAAATGGGTGTCGGAAGTGAAGAACAACCGGTCACCGTCAAATTTGAAGTTCATTGTTATTGATTTCTATTATGGCATCCCGGCGGAAATCGGCCTGCTCACCATGGAAGGAGTAACCAAGCTGATTGCAGATGCACCGGGTATTGCCTATGGTTTTATTTATATTTCGATGCGAATGACCGTAAATCCAATACTCTATACAGCTGTTGGCGATAAAGTCACCATGTTCGGAAGTAAAAGCTCCGTTTATCGGGCTACCTTTGAACTCGTCTGCCATAAGTTCGAATGACGGCACATGGTGAGTGGCGACTATAATGTGCTTGGCTTGACTATTCGCCACACTTCTTTCGATAAACTCACGGCAACGCTCATGTTCCTGATTGAAGCGTTGAGCCGAGAGACGGAACTGCCCGTTTCTGATACGGTGGAAGTCCGTTACTCCGCGTTCGGTCTGATACTCATCCCATGGATGAATCATCGCCCAAAGAGTCGAAACGATGAGATCAATGTTCGGAGCCAACGGAATCACACAGTTATAGCACACCTTGACATTGCGCCGAATTTCGAGCTGCCAGCCCTCGTGAAGGTCGTTTATATCAAAGCTCTTATATAGCTCATGGTTGCCGGGGATGACAACAGTCCGCCTAAATGACTCGGCACACCAGTCCCAAAAGGGATGACTGCTGTAGTTGTCATCACCGAGATAGCCTATGTCTCCGGCTAATATCAGAACATCTCCGGCTGCTATCAGCGGATTCTCCTTCAGCCAACGGCTGTTTTCATGAAACTCCAGATGGAGGTCAGATGCGTATTGTATTTTCATAACTCTTTCTTTTTTTGTTAAGTTGTTAAATGAGAGGGCTTACTTTTTCAATCTTATTCCATTTGGTGCTTGCGATTATTTCCTTGATGACATTCTTGCCGATTTCATCAGCATAAGGGAGAGTCATTTGGCTACCGATGTTATCTCCTTGCATATATCGGTATGCATAAGGTGTAATCTCAACATAGTCGGTCTCTTTCAAGATGCCGAGTATGTGGGACACGTCTCCCAACTCCACTGATATTCCGGCGTCAGACAACCCTACGACAGCCTTGAGGCAATCGTCAAGATTCCAATAACTGTTGGTGCTGACATAGAAATGCCAATGGTCGTTGCTATACACGGGCGACAAGTGGACTCTCGCATACACCACGTCGAAACCATGAAAAGGTCTTACATCTATCTTCCATCTCTTGAAATCATCTTCGGAATCGAGATTATATTCCTTTATCCCAAATCCTTTACTTGAATGTCGGAAGACTTCGATATCATCTTCAGATTGCTCACCATATACAGCCTCGTATGCTATGCGCCAATAGTGCATATAGCGTCTGAGAGTCATCTCGGAGAACTGCGTAGGTTCAAGCAGAGTCTCGTATATGCGGATTACCTTTTGCAAGTCGATACCTTCATAACTATTATCCGGCATCAGAGAGTTCAGGATTGAGCGCTTTATCAACCCTTCCCTGCGATAATAACTCAGATATTTATCAACATACGCATTATATTGTTCTGGGTCAGATAAGATATTGTCAACGAGTCCGACAACATACTTCTCGATTTTTGAGAATATTTCGATGAGTTCATCTTCGTAGAAACAGCGGCTGGAATTGCAATCCTCCTTATCAGAGAATACATAACGGTCATGAGTGTCTCCGATGATATACAGATAGTGGCAGTCATTATAGGTCGAGACAGACAATCTATACCACTCCCACCTCTTGCCCTTGACCTCAAACCAAAGACTTCTCCGTTCATCATCACCCATAGGGGCAAGACGTCCCATCGCTCCATGTATGCTACGTATGCTTTCAGCACACTTCCCTGAAACGACGGTCACATCAAGAAAGCGGCTTATAGGGAGATGAAAAATGTCTGACTGAATCAGAGCATTCTGGCGATATAATTTCTTTTGATCATTCAACTTCATTTTTTCGAGTGAGTTATGCGACATACGGCGCGGTTATTGAAATGTGTGTCCGCAGCTAATCGCGATGGAGAAGGTCATATCGGTTTGGACACAAAAAACGACTGTCGGGAAGCTAGGTAAGGACTTTCCGACAGTCGTTATATCTCAGTGAGCCAATATCTGGAGGCTAACTTATGTCAGTTGGGTTACTGAAACAAACCGGTCGGACAGATCCGTTATATGATGTGCCTGTTGTTGACGGCATAAGCACACATGCATTGCTTTCAAAGCCTTTTAAGCCCTGAATACGTTTGCTGATCAGTATGTTGCAATGCTGTCTTGCCATTTGTTTCGTTTTAATTGGGCGCAAAGTTAATACTTTTTCACAAATCCACCAAATTTATTTTCCTCCAATAGCCTAAAAGTCCTATATATCGTACTTTATTCAGCCGATTTTAAAACTAATGATGACATAGCTGCCAAAAGTATGATTTATTATACTTCTATTTGGCAGTTTCAGAAATTTTCATTATTTTTGCGTAAAAGTTTATTATGTCAGACTATGGAACTGATGGATATAATGAAACAGCGTAGGGAAACACTCTCCCTCACCCAACAGGATCTTGCTGAAATGTCGCAAGTGGGTCTTGCTACAATCAAGGATATTGAGCGTGGAAAGGGTAATCCTGCACTTAGCACAGTGAAGAAAATTCTTGATGTCCTTGGCATTGAGATAGAATATCGTATAAGGCAGACCGTATGAAAAAGCTTGTGGTATATTTCAATAATACAAAGGCGGGTATATTGACAGAGCTGCATCCGGGAATCGGATATTCTTTCCAGTATTGTGAAGATTATCTTGATTCTACGATGCCCCCTATTTCTGCAACATTACCCAAAAGAGCCGAAGTTTTTTATTCTGAGCACTTGTTCCCTTTCTTCTCAAATATGATTCCGGAGGGAGCAAATCGTCGTGTGATTTGTCGGTCGTTGAAAATTGATGAACAAGATTTTTTCGGACTGCTTGAGGCGATGGCTGACAGAGATTTTATAGGAGCCGTTAATGTCAGGAGGATTACCAATGATTGAAATAAAGAACTGCCCTGCTTCTCTTTTGGAAGGATTTGACACTTATAGCCCAAAATCAGCCAAATTACTATTTGGTAAAACAAAAGTGAATCCAATACTTGGATTTGACATTGACAAGTTCCGAAATGTCGGCGAGATTGCGGATGCCATGCACCGCATATCGGTTTCAGGTGTTCAGGAAAAATTCCCGGGCATAATAAATGCTGATACTATCAATATAGCAGGCGACAATGAGCGTTCGACGCATATATTGAAACCCGCTCCGTGGGACAAGACTCTTCGTGACCGCAAGATGATTCCTGCCAACGAGCATCTTACCATGCAGATTGCCTCACAGATTTACGGCATACAGACAGCGGCCAATGGTCTATGCTTTATGCCCAAAGGTCAGCTGGTGTATATTACACGACGTTTCGACATTCTCCCCGATGGGTCAAAACTACCGATGGAGGATTTCGCCTCGATAATAGGCAAGAATGAACAGACCGCCGGACTCCAGTTCAAATACAACGGTTGCTATGAAGATATTGCCAAAGCAATAAGAGCAAATGTCGCGGCATGGATGGTTGATATGGAGAGGTTCTTTGAACTTGTGGTGTTCAATTATATCTATGCCAACGGTGACGCACATCTGAAGAATTTCTCTCTTATTCTTGATGGGCAGGATTACCGTTTGGCCCCGGCTTACGACCTCATCAATACCAGCCTACATGTCAATGGCGATGACTTCGGTCTTGACGGTGGACTGTCATCAGATATAGAAAAGAGCGACATCTACGACAGAACCGGCCACCCCTGCCGTCTGGATTTTGAGAGATTCGGAGACAAAATCGGCTTGGTGAAAAAACGTGTAGACAGAATCTTAAACAAATATATCGGATTCCCTGAAGAAGCAAAGCGACTTGTTAACCACAGTTTTCTAACCGAAAAGCTGAAACGCAATTATGTCCGCATCGTAAATGAACGGATAAGCCGTTTCAACAGAGTATCCGAGATATAAGACTCCTACAAATTATGAAGCTTATAAACAATATCAGACGCTTTGGAGATAACGTCTCTCGATGGTTCTCTTATCTTCCTGTTTTATGGAGAGCCTACGATTTTGATTACTCCAGCATTTTATCTGTTGAACGCCATCAGATAAAGAGAGTGCGCGACAGTATCAACCATTACAGAAATCACGTTAATTGGGAGCAAGATGTAGCATCAATGAATCTCGCCCTAAGACTCCTTGACATAATCGAAGAAAACGGAGAGGCGGAGCTGTTGTGCGATGAACCTTTCAAATTCAAGGATAACGGCTATCTGGAACTAAATCCTGATGCCAAATGGAAAATGGAAAGGTATGTGAATACAACGAATGCCTCACGATTTAATCCAAAATGGACATCTGAACACTTCGAAGACCCGAAAACCGGAGTTTTGATGAAAGACCACCTAAGGGTTGAAAAGGCATGGCAACTCTACCATAAGCTCCGACAATACAAACTCAGGACTTGGTGGGACTGACATTATGAGCATTTCCACATGATGCGATAACCGCTAAAACCGACACACCCTCCAATTGTTATAACTACTGTCAAAGGATATAAAACAGAAGCTTGACTTCTATATAACCTGCAATATTATGTCAAAAGCAAAATTAAAAAAATATATGTCGGCTCTATCAAAAGAACAGGTTGTTGACATAATGCTTCAGCTGTACGATGCGAGCAAGGAAGCGAGTGCATGGCTTGAGTTCTATATGGAGCCCAATAGCGATGCCGAGCTTGAAAAATATAAAAAGGCAATACGTAACCAATTCTTTGGTCGCAATGACTGGCCCAAAGATCCGAGTTTCAGAGAATGCAATAAACTGATAACCTCGTTCCAGAAACTCATACCTGACCCTAATGCTATTGCGGACCTGATGCTCTACTATGTGGAACAAGGATGCAGCCTGACCGCACAATACGGTGATTACGATGATCCGTTTTATACCGCTCTTGAGAACAATTTCAATAAAGCGGTTAAATTTATATCATCTAACGGACTAATGTCAGAATACTCGCCACGCATGAAAAAGATGATTGAGTCTGTGGAATGTTGTGGATATGGCTTCCCTGATACATTGTGGGACATATACTACGAATACGCAGAGGACTGATTAAATTCTTTTTGAGTAAGGATCTTCAATTTAGCGGAACTGGAGTCACACTTTTTCGACGGAACAAGCAGGCCTACGTTACATTTTTTCAAACGAATAAATGAAGGATTGTTACACTTTTTCAAACGAATCGATGTTGACCTTGTACCGGACCGTTTGCACATCTTAGTCAAAATCGCTAACTTTGCAGGTACAAAAACGCAGGCCTGAGAAGGTCTAAATTAGCGAATTATAGAAGGTATAACAGAGCAATTTCGGGCTTTTGTACCCGAAGGATTGCAATCTGTTGAGCGGCAACGTGTTCTACGCACTGCATCAGGAAGAGATAAAGCGACTCCTTGACCTTCTGCTGACGCTCCACGCTGAGCAGGTATTTCGCCTGGTTGGGAGTGGAGACCATCTTGCCGGTAGCCACAGACTGCTGTCTCCTGACATTGCTCATCTGCAGACGCAATGTCCCGATATATGAATCGATAGAGGCAATCATCGTCCCCTTCAGAGTGCGCAACGCCTGTGTGCGGTCCTTGATAAGGGGGTTCTTCTCGCTGGTTGTCTTCAGTAGTCGTTCCCGCTCCATCACCAATGTGTTGTACTGTCCGATAAGCGAGACGATGTCGGCATTGATTAGTCCAGTGTTGGTCGGAAGCGTCTCCTCGATGGACTCGGAGGTAAGCTCCTTGCGAATCATCTCGGCGACCGAAATCTGGTTGCTCAAATCGGCGATAAGGCTCTGCGCCTCAGCCGACTGAGACATATACATCGACGCTGCGGCATTGACATCCGGCATCTGATGTTCCGCCTTGTATGACGATATGTCGGAGTCCACATTGCCAAGCTCCTTCTCGATTACCCCCAGACGTTCGTCGATAAAACGCGAAGTCGAGACAGCAATCTGGTTCTTGTCCTTGATCCAACGCTCATTATAGACCTGGATAAGGGTGCTGAGAATATCATCCGCCTCCTCGATGGTCGGGCGCGTGATGGAAATCTCTATGATTGACGACTTGTCGGAAGCGACCAAAGCCACCACCGCCCTTGACAGGGAGTTAGCCATCCCCTTCAACGTCGTGTGTGAGAAGTTAAGCTCCTTGTCGATGAAAGCCGAACCGTCCCAGTCGGGACGAATCACGGCGAACCGATGGGTTCCAATCGTCGCAGTGTCACCCACGGCGGTCTTCACCACACCGTCAATATCCTGGCCGTTGACATTTATCTGGGAAATCTCGACCTTGTTGTCAGCCCCGAGCCTGTATTTGAAAGTGACACCAAAATTGTCAACAGAGTCAGCACTTGAGAAAACAACCGGCGAACGCTTATAGAGCTGATTGTCCCTCAGTCCCTCGGTTATCGAATAGACATCATTGAGATCAAGGCGGTCAACAACCTCCTTCATCAGCGAAGGTGATTTCAATGTGCGAATCTCATTGTCCAGGTTGACACTCGACGTGGAGATTCCAAGTTCAGACATATCGACCGAGGTGCTGGAATTCCCACCCTTCGAGTCATCCCTGATAAGAATGGACGCGCTACGGGTATAGAGCGGCGTGGTACGCATAATCTGCACCACACCAAGCGACACGGTGATGGCCAGCGATATCACGAACCAATACCACTTTGAAATCAAAAGAGCGACAATGCTCTTCAGGTTCAGCCCGTTGCCGGCTGTCTGCGGCTTACGGGCAACGGATTGAGCCGGAGCAGTTTCTGATATTATCTCCATCTTGCTTTAGGTCTTATTTGAAAATCAGGACAGCCATCGTCGACACGAATGTCACAATAGACATCCACAGACCGATTGACTTGAAATCATTGGGATTATCGGCAGCCTGGCGGGCGATTTTCCCGTCGGGTTTGACATATATCACATCATTCTGCTGGAGATAGTATACCGGCGACTCAAAAAGGTTCTTGTCACGCAGGTCGACAAGATATTTCACACGGGTGCCGTTCTGCTCCCTTATCACCACAATCTCGCGCTCGCCATTGGGAGACAAATCTCCCGCCATCGACAACGCCTCCAGCAAAGTAATCTTGTCGTTGGTTATGGAATACGAGCCGGGGGCATTTATTGCGCCCATCGCCGAAAAATGCAGGTTGGCAAACTCGACCGTCACAATCGGGTCGCTTATCCATTCCCCCTTGATCAGCATCTCCGCGATTTTGTGGCTGATTTCGTCACGGGTAAGTCCGGCGATATGAATCTCGCCAAGCACCGGGAAATTGATGTCGCCAAATTCATTGACTGTGTATGAGAGACGTGAATTGTCACCACCTCCGTTACCCGAGGCATCTTTGAGGTTGAAAAGGGATGCAAGCTCCGTCTCCTTGCAAGACACGATGATTCTCAACTGGTCCTGAGGCTGGACCTTTATCCTGTTAAGATTAACTATCGCCTCCTGCACTCCGTAAGTATCATTCTGCATATACACGATATCCTTGCGGGTGGCGCAGGACGACAGCATCAACAACGCAGACAGCAGAACAAATTTCGATACAAGATTGATTGGTGATTTCATTTCGTTATGGTTATTCGTAGAGTTTGACTGTCAGTTTACGTTCGCGGGCATATATCGACCTGGTCAAGATCGTATTGACCACAATCCACAAAGCCAGGTCTGAAAGGAAAAGCACTGTGATGCCGATATGGGCCGACAGCACATAATTCAACGCAATCAGCACCACCGACGACGCGATTATGGTCATCATCGCCTTGCGCTGCGACATCCCCAGCGCCAGCAACTTATGGTGGATATGGGTCTTGTCAGGCAGGAACGGATTCTTGCCGCTCTTGAGACGGTGGATATACACCCTGACCACATCCATTCCCGGGATAAGCAGCGGGGCGAAGGCTATCACCGCCGGATTAGCCTTGCTCTCCACCCATTCTATCGAGCAAATCTCGATACTCATCACACTCAGGAAAAATCCGATGGTCAACGCGCCGGTGTCACCCATGAAAATCTTTTTATGTTTCTTGGCATTACCGAACACATTGAACATAAAGAACGGCACCAGCGCCCCCAGCATCGCCACAGCCAACGCCGAGTATATGTAAAGATTGGAATGCAGAAACACAAATGTGTAAAACGCGCAGGCAATCGCACTCAGTCCCGAGGCCAGCCCGTCGATTCCATCAATCAGATTTATGGCATTGATTATGAACACTATCAGCAACGCCGTGACAAGCACCGAAACAGCAATCGGCAACTCAGTAATTCCGAGGAATCCGTGAAGGTTGCCAAGCCTTACCCCGGCGACAATCACGAGGGCTGCCGCCAAGGCCTGCATCACGAATTTCGCACTGTAACGTACCCCCACCAGGTCATCCGCCATACCGGTCAAGTAAAGTAATATCACCCCGCATCCGGTAAAACAGAAAGGCAGCAGATTATCCTGCAACTGCAGTTCCAGGGAATTGTCATTCAGTATGACACCCATCCCGAACAGCAACAGCAACGCAAACAAAATCGCCGGACAAAACGCGATTCCTCCAAGACGGGGTACCTCCGTCTTGTGTATCTTGCGTGGGTCTGGGGTGTCAAACAAATTCTTGCGGAACGCGATAAGAAGAATCTGAGGAATCAATATCCCGGTCAGCGTCAGCACACACGCGAACACCGAGAGGTCTATAAGCATCCATTTTGCCATATGACAAAGCCTATTCTGATTAAATTAATATTGGGTATATAAGAGCAACTGCAGGTTGTCAAGCAGTTCCGGTGATAACTTCAATTTCTTCAGCGCCGTCACCTGTGCCGGCTTGTGGATATCGGACCCGACACAGTCATACATGCGATTTTTCAGCATCATTCTGGAGAGTTCCATGGCCCTTGGCCCGTAAAATCCACCCAGTGAAAGCAGATTCAGCTGCAACCCGCACCCCATATCTTTCCACCGGCCGAATTCAGCCAACGACTCGACATAAGCGTATCTCTCAGGATGGGCGATAAGCGGACACAGGCCCGCATCCTTGATTCTCTCCATCGTCTTCTCAAACCCCATTGGGGAATTGAAACAGGAAGTCTCGACCAGCAACATCTTCCCCTGACGGCCAATCGGCAGAAAATCCCTCGCTGCAAGCCTCTCGGAGAAAAGAAGGTCAATCATGTTCTCCGACGCCAAGTTGAGGCATATCGGCCCATTGTATGCATCTCCAAGCTGGATGAATTTATTTCTCAACGATTCAGTAGCGTTAGGCATATCCTCCATGATATGAGGAGTAATCCATACCTCCCTGAATCCCATCTTTTCATATTCATCCAGTATGGCAAGGGATTCATCCAAAGTTTTCACCCCGTCATCCACTCCTGGCAGAATATGGGAATGCCAGTCGGTGAAACCATTGAAATCGACTTCCTTCCCCCTGCCGAACAATCTGCCGAACAACGACATAAATCCCGATATCACTTATTTTACCGCCTTCGACAGGTGTCGCGCATACTTCTGTTCCCGGTTCTGAGCCATCGTGTCCCAGACCCTGGGGGCGGGAGATTTCGGCAAAGATGTCTCCACAGACTGTATGCTCGTCTCATAAGCCTTTCCCGAATTATGGTCAGGATAAAACTCACGTATATAAACGTCAGCCACCTTGGTCAACCGGGAATCCACACCCACTCTCCATTCGATGCCTTGACCATCAATAATCCGCAAACGATAGATCACCCCCTTCTCATTCATATCGATTACTTTCAGGAGCTCACCTTCATTCCCGGCAAACAGCCCGTCAAGCACCTTGATTGTGTCCCCTGGCTGCGGTGCAATCGAGCCAATCGCTCCCACCTGATAATCAGATGTGAACTGACCGATTGCCCGCTGGAAACGCGCCATCGCCGTCTGCGAGATCACAGCATATGAACCAGTGTTACCACCCGTCCTGAAACACCATGCAAGATCTCCTATCTTGAGGAATATCGGGTAGATATCCGTGATGCGGCTCTTGAAAAACACTATGTCGGGAATAATCGGCTGTTCCTTGAAAAAAGTCTTCTTCCCTACACGTCTGGCAATCTCACAACTGGGATAGAACAATTCCGGGCAGTCAATCTCCTTTTCCAACAGCTTGAATCGCTTCCTGATATCATCCATCGTCACTCTCGATCTCAACTTCATGGCATACCAGTTGAACGGATTGGACAATATAGTCTCACCGACAGTCTTTATGACCGAATCCTTGTCGGCCACTTCATTCATCCGACCAGCAGTCACCCCAAGCAGCGGCAACGCCCTGGGATATGCCCCCAGAATGGAATGTATCGCCGAAGGGGTCAGGCCACACTTCATTGCCGCGTAAGCCCAATAGCTTCTGGCTGTATCCGACAACGAGCCGAACATACGGATGCCTCGCGACTCCAAGGCACACATTATTCCCGTGGCCACATAATTCTCAAGCTGTCTGGGAGTCCGTGTCGGCTGGGACAAAGGGAATATGTATCTTCGATTACTTTCGCAATATCGTTCCAGGATGGAAACCACCTGTGGTGTATGGCCTGAAAGGTCATTCTTTTTAAGCATCGCCACCTCTATCAGAGACTTGCAGCCGGTCAGCAACGACACGATGAAAATATCGACAAACAGCCCTATATCTTTCGGCAACCTGTGACTGACACATGCGAGATTGCGCAGTCTTCCATAATCGGCCTCACTGATCGAGACAATCGGCTTGAAAGCATCCGCGTATTTCACCGATGCCTTCAATGTCTTGAACACATCTGTGGGGCCAACCAGTCCCTCGTTCACTGCCGCACTGTATAATCCCGATACTATATCTATATAATGCGTGACAGTCTTTTTTGTAAGCCCCCCATTAATGAGATACACACACCAATCCTCGATTATTGATTTTGCGGGCGAGGAAAGCGTAGAAGTATCGGCAGGAACAAAACTTGAAAGAGATGTGAATACCTTGTTGTATTCCTTGGCGGAATTTCCAGTGAGGTTTTCTATCCTACGTCTGAAAAAATCCAAAATTTCCCCATTACTAACAAGCTTCATATCAACCATTTGACTTATTATGCTTTTATCTACATCCTAAAGTCTCGACAATTCTTCCCGACCCCTCGGTTAGGGCATTCTCCCCATAACCGACGGTTTTGAAAGAATATGTAGTGCAGATTTCATACGAAAAATGCCTATGATTAGTAACAGAATCAAGCAATCTCTTCAACAGAGATACTTAATTGCGGCGCAAAGTTAACCATTTTTCTGCAAATGAGCAAATCCCCTCAGACCGCCAACCATGTCAGACATACTCCATTTTTTATAAAATATTAATTTCATTTAAGCAATGCTTTCTGACATAACCACAATTTGATAGAGCTTACATTGTTATATTGAACATCTTTAATCTCAAATATATATCAATTTTCTATCCTCTCCCCATCTCAAGTTCCCAGCCGAATTTAAACAAATAACCAATTTTCTACTCATTTATAGCGGTCTTGTCCATACGGTCTGCCACACTGACGATGTGACAAAAATTCACAATTGTTTAACAACGAGAGCCGATTACAGCTTTTGCCCCTCTGATTATCATAGTCTTTGTATTAATCAATATCTCTGTTGAAGAGATATTGACTATGTAAAAGAATCCGCACAAACGGAATCAGAGTCAATCCTCAAGAAATATCCTGCAGTATTCTTGTTCGAAATTCGGAGTGAATATCCCTTTCCCAAGATTCTCTGCTATATCAACGGCAGACCAGAAACCACCTCCGTCCAACTCGTCAGAAGGACACGGCATCTCATCTATCACGGTTCTGAAAACATTGACAAACTCCCTCTCTACATTTCCTTCGAAAACATACCCGCAAATCCGTTCAGCTACAAATCCCTCTATGCCAAGCTCCTCCTTGGCCTCGCGCCGCAATGCCTCCTCGACGCTCTCTCCGGGCGACATATGTCCCCCGACAGCCGTATCCCACTTCCCAGGCTGAATATCTTTCCATTCCGGACGTTTCTGCAGGTAAAGCTCCCCCTTGGAATTAAACACATGCAGGTGTACCACAGGATGGAGCAGCATGCTTCCCCCGTGACAAACTCCCCGGGTTGCCATCCCGATTTCCCGGCCTGTCTCATCCACCAATGGCAGTAATTCCTTCTCGTTGTCCTTCATCGCTAAAATCTCTAACGGGATTTTTCCCAAGCGCAAAGTTAACGATTTTATTTCATCCTGCCACCATTTGAGGACACCGGCCTGTCACCCTCCGGCTCCCTTGCCCCGCTTCTCCTCCAGCAGTTCAGGTGTCAGCACCGTATGCCTCATCGAGAAGCGGATATTGTTAAGCTCCATGACAGTCAAAATCTCGCTCTTGTCAAGCTCGGGCCGCTTTATCTCTTTAATGCCTCTCATCTTGTCCATATGTCTCACAAATCACTCATTAACGCCGAAACGCGGCAGGATTTTGTTAAGCACAAGCAAAGCCGTCACATACAGGATTCCAATCACAAAGAATGAAATCGATATCGGGAACGCTTCCTTCAGCCATCCTCCTCCGAGATAGCAGAAGAACAGAAGCCACAGAGTGCATTGGACGCTCACACATAACGTACACCAGACCTTGGCCCTGAATTTCTGATACCAAATGCTCCAGAATGTGAATGGCAGGCAACAGAGGTTACACAACGCCAATGCGCCGATATCCCCCGGGAACATCAGCAATACCAGCAGGCTGATGGAAAAATACGCGAATCCCACCTCGCTCCAGCCGAAAATCCCGAAAAACTTCGAGGCCTTCATCTCAAGCACAGTGTCACAGCCACCCTCCTCAAGCAGTCCGCAAACCTTGTCGGCCGCCCGGTTCTTTATCTTCAGCGATTTCTGTACCAGCATGTATGTCAGTCCCAGTCCTACGATGTCAAACAACGCCACAAGCACCGTTGACAAATGCCTCCATATCCCGTTGCTTATGAACAGGTATACAAACAGAAACGCCACTCCGATGACTATCCCGTAATCCCTCAACCGCGTCATTATCGCGTCACGGCGATGGTTGGTATAATCAGGTTCGCAAGCCCCGGCAGAAGGATAAGCGCAAAACACTGTTCCATCCCAGGCTGCCAGAAACTTCTGGAGCGGCATCTTTTCCGTCACCCCCTGAGTCATATAGCCCACCTCCCCATCCTGCAGAGCGCCATCCGCCCCCGTGTCAGGCAAGGAAGTCACTATCACCATGCCATCAGGTGTGACCGCGATGAAGGGAGCCACGAGACGCGAAAGTTCCGACTTATCTTTCAGCCGGAAGCCTTCGCTGTCAATCCCGTATTCCTTGAGCAGTTGCTGCAACCCGAAAAGCGACTTGAACGCCATCCCTTCAAACCTACCATCGGAATAAGCCGCCGTGTGTGGGACACCCAGCAATCCGAGCCAGTCTGAAAATATGTTAGGTTGCCGCTTCTCCATCATAGGTCGCTATTAATCAATCCGGTTATACAATCAGTGAATCACTGAACACTCCGCCATATCAAAGCGCCGATTCGACTTTTGACAGCAGAACTTCTCCGTCGATCTCTCCGCTATGACGCCAGACCTCTTTCCCGTCGCGATACAAAATGAACGTGGGGATGGAATTGGCGCCAGCCTCCTCGGCGGTCTGCTGGTTCTGGTCGATGTCAAGCTGATAAACTGCGGCCCTCCCGTCAAGCAATGTCTTCACCTGTGCCACTACAGGCATCATTTTCTGGCAATGAGGACACCATGTCGCGAAAAATTCCACAAGTACGACAGGCTGGCTGTTGATAATTTCCGAGTAAGTCATAATCTTCATTATTAATGGTTCAATCATACAACAACCATCCCTCTCAGATGGCTTAACGCCCAACTTTTATTAACAGATTCCCATTCCGCTATCAACAGCATTCCATTCCCATCACTTTCTCATAATAATCCCCCAAAGTCACCCCTTACCCTACCTGAACCATTACTGATACCATCACGCACTCACCGGAAGATTCCACCCCCTCACGATTCCGAAGGAATCCTTTATCTGAATAGCCGTGGGTTGGCGCGGAGGGAAGCCCCTTGAGGGCGCCCCGAAGCGGTAACCCACGGTTGCATTTCCCCGCCAGCGGATTCCGAAGGAATCTTTTTTGATATCCGGAACGTGGGAATATCAAAAAAGAGGCCGTGTCAATCGACACAGCCTCTACACGTTTTCAATGGGATTACCGGAATTCGGTCTGTTTAATTTAATTGGTAAGAAGGTAGTTCTTACTGGCCGATCACGCGACGGGCACCCAGGAAGCGGGCGGCGTAATACGGCGCTGTTATCTTGTCTATCTTGATGCCGGTGCGGGCGGCATGAATGAAGGTTATCTCTCCACTCACAGGATCGGAGTCAACGGCGATAGCCACATGCCCCACACGTCCCGAGCGGGCGGCGCGACCGGTGAAAAACAGCAGGTCGCCCGGCTGCACCTCATCACGGCTGATTTTCTTACCCTGGGTGTACTGGGTTGACGAAGAGGGGGAAAGCTGGAAGCCGAACTGGCTGTAGACGTATGATGTGAATCCTGAGCAATCGAATCCTTTGGGCGAACGGCCTCCACGCACATAACGCACACCCATAAACTTGCGCGCGTATTTGAGCATGTCATCAATCATGGCGAAGTCATCTTCTGATTGTCCCTCGATATCGCCGAGTATCTCCATACCGGCAGCTGGGACAATTTCAAAAGGGTTTGTCTTGGAAACCGCAGCGAGAGTCATCTCATCAGCCTCAGCAGCGTGAGCTGAAGCAACTGTCGCGGTCACAGTCTTTATGGGAATGTTTTTCTTGGCGGGAGATGGTTTCGCTGCCGACATCGATATGACAGCGGCAAACGTAACCATTATGATAAGGCATATTTTTTTGGTCATCACTCTGTTGTTTTTTCGGGCGAGGTCAATGACATTCGCCATAGCAAAATTCAGCATCAAGCAAGGGATTTCCATACAGACTATATCAGTCATGCATATAGCAAAATCACTTTTATATTATCTGCTGATTGAATTACGCACAAAGTTACTCAAATCGCCCCTGAATACCAACCTTTTGAAGTCCAATAAACCTAATTTTGTGTTAACGTTTTCTAAATCTGCAAAAACCTGCACACACCATCAGCGGTTTGTGCAGGCTCTTTGATACCTATCACGAATTACTTATATTACTGTCCGCTAAACTTTATAGAGCAGCATAAAAATTAGGGCTGATTCCA
>ENA-UONW01000472-UONW01000472.1-human-gut-metagenome-genome-assembly--contig:-CS52-NODE-472-length-59436-cov-7.093515_pt1 | contig 59436 bp, 48 predicted proteins | sample MGYA00242463_ERZ724010 | MGnify/ENA metagenome assembly ERZ724010 | reverse complement strand
TTTCTGCAAGCGGAAGATTGAATTTTTTTCAGAAATTCCGTCCTCGCGGTTCCCGCGGCAGGGGGCGGGGAGCGGCGTGTTTGCGCCGATGTAATGCGATCACGTTTTTCAACCGCAGACACGGCCCTGTGTCACGTACACCCGCCGAAGAAATTGCAATAAGTAATAAAACATTCCAATTCAAACTTTGACAGAAAACAGATTCCAAATAGATCTATCGCGATTTCATCATAAATTCCAGAAAACAATCTTGTAAAATATCACACAAATAGTAAATTATTGATCGTCTCAGAACAAAATTATACCGATTTTTGAATTAATGTGAAATTTCAAAATAGGAAAAATTTCATGGATCCCATCAAAATCAGTGTCATTATCTGTACTTATAACCGCAAAGAGATGCTGAAGCGAGCTTTAATTGCATATCAAAATCAGATATTTCGGAACTTTGAGATCATTGTCTCATCTGACGGTTCATCTGACGGCACTGATGAGATGATAAGTGGGCTTTATAAAGGATTGGGATATTCTCTTCATTACCTTCGTCAAACTGATTTGGGATTCCGAAAAACCGTTGCTTTAAACAAGGCTATTCGTCTTGCAAAAGGAGATATTCTGGTATTTGCTGATGATGATATGGTTCCACCGCCACGTTATCTTGAAAGCTATGAAAAAGTTTTTCGTTCATCAGACACTCCGGATCGACTCCTGGTTTATTCAAAATTCATTAATGTAGATGTCAGTGATCCGCTTTTTACAGAAGAAAATATACGTAATGGAAACTTTATGAAGAAGGTTACTTTGGTTGACAAAATACACCTCTTTTACTGGAAGCTGAAATATCTTCTTTATTTCCGAAAACATCATCCGAGACGCCCGAAGCTCAATGGAGCAAATTTTGCGGTTTCCGCAACAGCCATCAGAGCAATCAACGGAATGGATACGGAGTTTTCCGGTTGGGGATATGAAGATGATGATTTACGCCGCCGCCTGTTGAGAAAAGGGACTGTCCAAGCGGAAGCAGTCTGCTCCGCTTGGAGCTTTAATCTCGGTCATAGCGAAACGAGCAAATCAACAGTTGGTCATCCGGAATTTCAAGGCCGTGCCGCACATAATAAAACTCTGGCATATGATGAGAACCGGCCAGTTCGTTGTACCCATGGCTTAGAAGAAACCGAAAAGGCGGAAATTCTTTTCTAGCGAATTCCGTATCGCAGCGATGCATTTTGAAGACTTCTCCACAGTCTCAGCAGAAAATATTTTCTACCCATTTAATGCCATCATTGTTCGCCTCTAATCGAGGAAACCATTTGTACAACAATGTATTGAATTTCGATTATGTCTAAAAATTTTTACAAATAGGTTTTCAAATTTTTCTGCATTGTAAAAAAACGGAGCACTTCATGGAGAAAAAATTTCTGGCGCTGGACATCGGCCAGGTCTGTCTTGCGATCCAGCCCGAACGCTGTTTTGCACGCCTCGGCTTCCGGAGCGCCGTCGAAGTTCCCCTGGAACTCCTGCGGCTCAGTGTCGATGAGTTCGAATGCGGCCGTCTCTCCGACGCGGAGTTTCTCGCGGCGGCCCGGAAACTCACCGGAACCACCCTTTCCGACGCGGAACTCGCCGCCGCCCTCGCCGCCATCATCGGCGGACCGCTGCCCGGCATGAACGAACTCGTCTTTTCCCTGCCCGCGCGCGGCATCCAGCCGGTCTTCTTCTCTGACACCTCGGCGCTGCATCTTGCGGAGGTGCGGCGGAAGTTCCCAGCCGCCGCGGTGGTTCCGGAAGGGATCTACAGCTTTGAGGTCGGAGCGCGCAAACCTGCCCGCGCCATGTTCGAAGCATTCGAATCCCGGTTCGGCCGCCCTGTTCTCTACGTCGACGACCGCCCGGAGCTGATCGAAGGCGCCGCAAAATTCGGCTGGAACGCGCTCCGCTTCACCGGCGCGGAGGCGCTGGAACGCGCCCTCTTCCCCGCCGGCTGATCCAGAAAATCCGCCGCTGCCCCGCCTCTACAGCCGGGCGGCACGGTTGCGCAACGCCAGATCGGCCAGAACCAGCGCCGTCATCGCTTCTACCACCGGCACCGCACGCGGCACCAGACAGGGATCATGACGGCCCAGAACTTCGACCTCGATCGCTTCGCCCGCCTTGTTGATCGTCCTCTGTTTCTTCGCAATCGATGAGGTTGGCTTCATCGCCGCGCGGAAGGTGATGACATCGCCGTTCGAAATGCCGCCCAGAATGCCGCCGGCGTTGTTGGAGCCGAATCCCTCCGGCAGAATCGGGTCGTTGTTTTCACTGCCGCGCCGCCCCGACGCGGCGAAACCGGCGCCGATTTCGATTCCCTTGATTCCGCCGATCGACAGAACGGCGTGCGCGAGCATTGCGTCGAGCTTGTCGAAAACCGGCTCGCCCCAGCCCGCCGGCACGCCGCGCGCTTCGCAGCAGATGATGCCGCCGACGCTGTCGCGCTCGCTCTGCGCGGCACGAATCGCCGCGACCATCTTCTCCGCCGCCGCCGGGTCGGGGGAACGCACGATGTTGTTCTCCACCTCGTTCCAGTCGACCGTTTCGGCCCACACGCCGCCGATCATCATCGCGCAGGCGCGGACCGACACCCCCAGCGAAGCGAGAAACATCTTCGCCAGCGCTCCGGCGGCGACCCGCATCGAAGTCTCGCGCCCGGAGGAGCGACCGCCGCCCCGGTAGTCGCGGATCCCGTACTTGCGGAAAAAGGTCAGATCCGCATGGCCGGGGCGGAAAAGTTCCGCCAGTTTCCCGTAATCCTGGCTCCGCTGGTCGTTGTTGCGGATGATCATCCCGATGGGAGTCCCGGTGGAAACCCCCTCGAAGACGCCGGAAAGAATCTCCACCTGGTCCGCTTCGCGACGCGCGGTGCTCACCCGGGACTGCCCCGGCCGACGACGGTCGAGATCGCGCTGAATCAGCGCCTCATCAATCCGGATTCCGGCGGGAACGCCGTCGACCACCACCCCGAGCCCCGGACCATGCGATTCTCCGAAGGTGGTCACTCGGAAAAGTTCTCCAAAGGTATTGCCGCTCATATTGTATTCCACTCCTGTTCAATTTTCCCGGCCAGCGCCCCGGCCGCCGCCGGAGCGGGAATCTCCCGTTCCACCGGCCAGACCAGATCGGCGAATTTGAGATAATAGGGTTCGCGCTCCCGGTTGATCCGGCAGAACTCCGCGAACGGGTCGGCCGCTCCGGCCAGAAACGGCGGCAGCCCCCGCCGGACCACCCGCGCATAAGCGAGCTCCGGCCGAATCGCCAGATAGACCTGAAACCCGAGCGAACGCAACGCTTCCGGATCGACGAAGCCGTTGGCGGGCACTCCGCCGCCCAATGCGACGATCCGCGGCGCAGCCTCCTCCTTCGCCAGCGCGCCGATCACCGCCGCTTCGAATTTCCGGAATTTCTCCGCGCCCAGCTCCCGGAAGATTTCGCGCGTGACGAGCTCCCGCCCGCTCTCCGCACGAAAACGCTCCTCCAGCTCCCGGTCGGTGTCGATGAACTCCACGCCGTAGCGCCGGGCGAGCAGCGCCCCCAGCGTGCTCTTGCCGCAATGCTTGATTCCGGCAAGCACAATGGATCGCTTCAGCCCCATCGCCAGATCACATCACCGAATCGGGGCGGACTATCTGCGTGCCGACGCCGTGATCGGTGAAGATCTCCAGCAACAGCGTATGCATGACCCGTCCGTCGATCAGGTGAACTTTGTTGATTCCGGCGTTGAGCGCGTTGACGCAGCTGCGCAGTTTCGGCAGCATGCCGCCGGAGATGATCTTCCGCTGAATCAGGTCGTCCATCTCATCGGTGCGGATGGTCGGAATGACCGAATTTTCATCGGTGCAGTCAGCGAGAATTCCCGGTACGTCGCTCAGAAACACCAGCTTGCGTGCGTGAATCGCCTCCGCAATCCGGCAGGCGGCGATGTCCGCGTTGATGTTGTAGATCTGCCCGTCGATCCCGGTGCCGAGCGGGGTCACCACCGGCACCAGTCCGGCTTCGATCGCCTCCATGATCGGCGCGACGTTGACGCCGGTGATCTCTCCGACGAAGCCGACATCCTGCTTCTCGCCGGTGATCGGATCGACCGACATGGTCCGCTCCGCCTTGAGCACCTGCTTGCCGGAGATGCCAATCATCGCGCCGCCACACTCCTTGCCGAGCCGGACCAGTTCGCGGTTGACCGTGTTGTGCAGCACGTCGTCGACGATCCGGATGGTCCGCTCGCAGGTGAAGCGCAGCCCGTTGACGAAGCGCACCGGAATCTCCTGCCGCCTCAGTTCGGCCGAAATCGCCTTGCCGCCACCGTGCACCACCACCGGACGAATGCCGATCGCCTCGAGCAGCACAATATCCCGCATCGTGCTGCGGACCAGCTCGGGATCCTCCATCGAACTGCCGCCGAACTTGATCACCACGATGGAGTTGCGGAAACGCTGAATGTAGGGAAGCGCCTCGACCAGTACATTCGCCTTGTTGATCAGATCTTTCATCGGAACATCCTCTCCTTCGCCATACCAGAACAATGCTCAAAAAACGTTATTATAACATGCCCTCCCAACCCGGCTTTTTCAACCGGAACCGCCGGAAAGGCACGCGGAATTTTCCGCTTTTTCCCCGAACTACTCGGCGATCACCACCTGCACCCCGGGGAACTCCCGCTCCGCCCGATCCGCCAGCTCCGGCCGCAGAAAAAGCGTCGTCGAGAGCCAGTCCGCCAGCATCGCCGACGGCGCGATCACCGTCACCGAATTTTCCTGTTGCGTCGGATGGCCCGCCACCGGATCCATGATATGCCCGTAACGTTTCCCTCCGATGGTGACGAACCGCTCGTAGTCGCCGCTGGTCGAGAGCGCCGCATTGCGCAACTCGATCACCTCCGGCAGCACCGCATGGCGGTCACGGGGATCGCGGATGCCGACCCGGTAGAACAGCTTCCCCGGCGGCGGCAGCGGCATCAGCCGGAGGTTTCCGCCGAGGTCGACGATGCCCCGCCGCACACCGCAGTCGACGGCCGCGTCGCAGGCCGCATCCACCGCATACCCTTTCGCAATGCCGCCGAGGTCGAACGCCATCCCCGGCACGGTGAACTTCACCGTCTGCTTCTCATCGTCGAAAATCACCTTCTCCAAGCCGACCCGCGCCCGCGCTGCGGCAGTCTCGGCAGCGGTCGGCAGAGCATCTCCCCGCCGCCGGTAGAACCCCCACAGGTCCATCAATGGTTTCGCCGTGATGTCGAACGCGCCGCCGCTGAACTCGTACGCCTGCCGCGCCTCGGAGAGCATCAACCACAACTCGTCGGAACAGGCGAACGGAGAATTTGCCGCGCTCCGGTTCAGCCGGGCCAGCTCACTTTCCGGATTGTAGAGGTTCGCCAGCTCCGTCACCCGGTCGAAGGCCGCGCGAGCCGCCTCTGCCGCCGCTGCCGACTGCTCCGGCTCGGCGTAGAAGGTGAAGCCCGCCAGCGTCCCCATGATCGGAAACGTCTGCTGGAACTTCTCCAGCTGCCGTTCGCTCCGAACCTGATGAATCAGCAGTGCGCCCCCCGCCAGAACCAGCAGGGCCGCGAGAATCAGGCCGTTCCGGGTGCGGGAGGTCATCGCGTCACGCTTTCTCGACGGCGACCTGACAGGCGGCGCCGTTGATCTCCAGCTCCTGCATCTCCGCCGTCGGTTCCGCGGAGAGCTCCACCGCGAGGGTTTCGCCGCAGATGTAGTTGCGATAGTGTTCCACTGCGGAACGCCACTCCTCCGGAACCCGGCAGAAGATCCGGATCCGGTCGGTCACTTCGAGCATCAGATCGCGGCGCAGCCCCTGAATGCGGCTCACCAGTTCGCGGGCGAACCCCTCCTCCTCCAGCTCACGGGTGAGCTCCGTCGCCAGCGCGATGGTGACTCCGCCTTCGCTCGCCGCCACCAGCCCCGGCTTCTCCTCGCGCCGGATGACCAGATCCGAAGCGGTGATCTCCGCCGAACTCCCGTCCGGCAGGGTGATCGTCTGCGGTTTCCCTGCGAGAATTTCGCCGATCTCCCGCCCGGAGAAGGTTTCAATCTTCGCCGCGGCCGCCTTCATGTTTCTGCCGAGCCGGCTGCCCAGCGCCTTGAAGTTCGCCTTGCAGCTCCGGTGGACCAGCGCCTCTTCGTCGTCGCTGAATTCGACGTTCTTGACGTTCAGCTCCTCGGCGATGATCGACGCGGTCGCCTCCAGCATCTGCCGCGCCTCCGAACTCCCGGCCACCAGCACCGCCCGCGAGAGCGGCTGGCGCACCTTCAGATTGTGCGCGGTGCGCAGGAACCGCCCCGAAGAGACCGCGCTCATCGTCAGCGCCATCTGCCGCTCGAGGTATTCGTCGCGGCAGTCGTCAGGCACCGGATAGTCGCAGAGGTGGACCGATTCCGGCATCGACGGCGTCCGCAGCGCCCGGTAGATCGCCTCGGTGGTAAACGGAATGAACGGCGCCGCCGTCTTCGCGAAGACCAGCAGCACGTAGTGCAGCGTCGCGTACGCCTCCTGCTTGTCGCGGTCGTCGCTCGATTTCCAGAAGCGGCGGCGGCTTCGGCGGATGTACCAGTTGGTCAGGTCGTCGATGAACCGGCTGAACCGGTTCGCCGCCTTCTGCAGATTGTAGGCATCAAGCTCGGCACGCACCTCCTCGACCATCTGCGAAGCGGAGCTCAGAATCCAGCGGTCGAGCACGTTCGACGGGTGCTTCGGCGGCCGGACCGCCCCTTCCCCCGGATTGTAGTGGTCCACGCTCGCGTAGGTGGTGAAGAAGGAGAGCGCGTTCCACATCGGAATCATGATGCCGCGCAGAATCTCCTTGACCCCCGCTTCGGAGAATTTCAGGTCTTCGGCACGCACCACCTGGCTGCCGAGCATGAAGAGCCGCAGCGCATCGGCGCCGTACCGGTCAATCACCACCATCGGGTCGGGATAGTTCCGCAGCCGCTTGGACATCTTCTGCCCGTTCTCAGCCAGCACCAGCCCGTTGACCACCACGTTGCGGAACGGCGGCTGGTCGAAGAGCGCCGACGCCAGCACCACCAGCGTGTAGAACCATCCGCGGGTCTGATCGAGTCCCTCGGCGATGAAGTCCGCCGGGAAGTTCTCTTCGAAATGCTGCTTGTTCTCAAACGGATAGTGCTGCTGGGCGTACGGCATCGAGCCGGATTCGAACCAGCAGTCGAACACCTCCGGCACCCGCCGCAACGGCGACTTCCCGGTCGGCGACGGGATTTCGATCTTGTCCATGAAGTGTTTGTGCAAATCGTCGATCTTCCTGCCGGTGAGCTTCTCCAGCTCGGCGGCGCTGCCGACCACGATCACCTCGCCCTCGGCGTTGCGCCAGATCGGCAGCGGCGTTCCCCAGTAGCGGTTGCGGCTGATCGCCCAGTCGCGGGCATTCTCCAGCCACTTGCCGAACCGGCCGTCGCGCAGGTGCGCTGGAACCCAGTTGATCTGCTGATTGTTCCGGATCATCTTATCCTTGATCGCTTCGACCTTGACGAACCAGGTCGAAATCGCCCGGTAGATCAGCGGACCGTCGTCCCGCCAGCAGTGCGGATAACTGTGCTTGATCTGGCCGCGGTGGATGAGTTTCCCCTCCGCCTTCAGCCGGTCGATGATCTCCTTGTCGGTCGATTTGACCGGACGCCCCTGATAGTCGGGCACCTCGGCGGTAAAGCGGCACTCCTCGTCGATCGGGCAGACTTCGGGAAGTCCCGCCGCCTTGCAGACCGCGTTGTCGTCCTCGCCGAATCCCGGCGCGGTGTGGACGATTCCGGTACCGTCCTCGGTGCTGACGAAGGAGCCGGCCAGCACCTGGAACGCCCCCTTCCCGGCCAGATCGGCGAAGTAGGGGAAGAGCGGCTCATAGCGGCGGCCGACCAGTTCGGAACCCTTGCCGCGCCAGAGGATCTCCGGCTTCTCCTTGTAGTAGACGCCGACCCGCGCCTCGGCCAGAATGTAATAGTCGTCGCCGTCCCGGACTTCGACGTAATCGATATCAGGTCCGACGGTCAGCGCAAGATTCGAGGGGAGCGTCCACGGCGTGGTCGTCCAGGCCAGGAAGTAGGTGTTCTCCCGGTCCGCCGCCCGGAAGCGGATGGTGATCGCCGGATCCACCACCTCGCGGTAGCCCTGATTCGCCTCGAAGTTCGACAGCGGCGTCGCGCAGCGCGGGCAGTAGGGAAGAATCTTGTACCCCTCGTAGACCAGCCCCTGATCCCAGAGGCTCTTGAAAACCCACCAGATCGACTCCATGAAACTGCGATCCATCGTGCGGTAGCCGTTGCGGAAATCCACCCAGCGCCCCATCCGGCCGACCACCTTCTCCCACTCGGCGGTGTAGCGCAACACGATCGAACGGCACGCCTCGTTGAACTTGTCGATGCCGTACGCCTCGATGTCCCGCTTGCTGGAGAGATTCAGCTGTTTCTCCATCTCGTTCTCGACCGGCAGCCCGTGGCAGTCCCAGCCGAAACGGCGCTCGACGTACTTGCCGCGCATCGTCTGGTAGCGCGGCACCACATCCTTGATGGTTCCGGCGAGCAGGTGGCCGTAGTGCGGCAGCCCGGTCGCGAACGGCGGGCCGTCGTAGAAGACGAATTCATCGCCGCCGCGGCGCTGTTCGAGCGATTTGTGAAAAATTTCCGACTCCTGCCAGAATTTGAGGATTTCGCACTCCAGCTTCGGGAAGTCGACCTGATTGGAAACTGCCTGAAATTCCATGATCTCCACCGGTTTGCTATGATTGAACTGATTTGAAACAACGTTTGAGATGCTCCTTCGGGAGCGGACGGGTGAAACAGCTCACCACGAACAACACCGCCAGCGAAAGCGGCAGCGAATAGACGAAGGTATCCACATACGGCCACGGAAACGATGAAATCAGCTCCGTCCGGCCGAAGAGCAGCTCGCAGACTCCGAGCGCCGCCGACTCCTTGCGATGGAGGAAGAAGAGTCCGAAAAGACTCGCCCCCACTCCGGTCGCCATGCTCGCCCAGACCCCCGCCCGGGTCGCGCCGCGCCAGTAGAGCGCCGCCCAGTAGGCGGGCAGGAACGCCGCCGCGCAGACGCCGAAGAAGATCGCCGTGCCGCGGGCGATGATTCCGGGCGGCAGAATCACGCCGAGCACCACGCTCACGACGATGCCGAACACCACCCCGAGCCGGGTGATGAGCGTGCTGTCGCGGCGGACCCCAGCCAGGTTGCGGAAGAGGTCGTGCCCGATCGCCGAACCGGTCACGTGAAAGAGCGAACTCAACGTGGACATCGCCGCCGACAGCAGCGTCAGCGAGAAGATGTAGAGAATCACCGGCGGCAGCGCTTCGCGGATGAACAGCGGAATGATGAGGTCGGGATTCCCCCCGGCCGCTTCGATGGCGAGCTTGCCGCCGATCCCTTCGGCAATGCCCCGGTCGGTGTAGTAGAAGAAGACGTTGGAGAGCGCGCCGACCATGTAGGCCGATCCCACCGTGAGCAGAATGAAGACCGAGCCGATCAGCACCGCCCGGTTGAGTTCCCGGCTGCTCTGCACCGTCATGAAGCGGACCGCCAGTTGCGGCTGCGCCAGCGCGCCGATGCCGACGCCAAGCATCAGGCTCGACACCAATGTCCACCACCAGATGGAGTTGAAGCGGGGCATCGCGGTCCAGCCGACGTGGCCGAGCCGCGCCTCCTGCGGCAGCCGCTCCGCCACCAGCGGCGCCATGTCGGTCAGCGCCTGATGGGCGCTCACCACGCCGCCGAGCTTCCAGTAGCACATCACCAGCAGAGAAACCATTCCGACAATCATGATCGTACCCATCATGGCGTCGACGTACATCACGCCCTTGAGGCCGCCGAAGACGACGTAGACCGCGACCACCACGGCGAAGACGCCGAGCGCCCAGCCGTAGTCGATTCTCATCACCTCTTCGAGAAAGCGCGCCCCGCCGATCAGCACGACGCTCGAATAGAGCGGCATGAAAAGGAAAATGACCAGAGCGAGAAACACTTTGAGGCCGCGCGAATCGAAACGGTTCCCCATGAATTCGGGGAAGGTGTGGGCATCGAGCGCCAGTCCCATGCGGCGGGTGCGCCGCCCGAAGAAGAGGAATGCGACGACGATGCCGATGGCGATGTTCATGAACACCAGCCACATCAGCCCCATGCCGAACTGCCCGGCGATGCCGCCGAATCCGACCAGCGCCGAGGTGCTGATAAACGCGGCTCCATAACTCATCGCCATGACGAAGGGGTGGGCCGAACGCCCGGCGAGCAGATAGTCGCCGCTGTTCCGGGTTTTGCGGAATCCGCGATAGCCGAGATAGCCGATAAAGAGCATGTAGACGGCGATCAGCGCGCCCAGAATCAGCGTGTTCATGCCGCCCGTTCCGGCGGAGACCGCCGTGCCGAAAAGAGGGATCGAATTCATTTCTGCGGCTTGCCTCCCCGATGGCGACGGCGCCGTCTGCGGCGGCGTTTCGGCCGCTCCGGAGCAAGATCATCCGGGCCGCCGGAATTCCAGTTTACGATTCCGTAAACCACCCCGAACAGCGTGACGGCGACGCACAGGATCAGCGCCGCCGCGGTGGATGCGTCTCCCAGCCCCAACATTGAACAGCTCCGCTCTTCGTTGAAAACACAAAAAGCGGACGAGGAATCACTCGTCCGCCTTTTTACAATACAACTTCACGGGATGCGGATTACGCCTTGGTGAAGTTGCCGGTACGGATGCAGCGAACGCACATCTTGACGGTCCGGACTGTGCCGCCGTCGACGATTTTGACGTTCTGCAGGTTCGCTTCGAAGGTCCGCTTGACGTTCTTTACGACGTGCATACCGATTCCGCCGGCCTTTTTCGCCAGACCCTTGCGGGTGATGCAGCCGCCGTGGGCCTTGCCCTTGCCGCACATTTCGCAAAATTTGCTCATTTTGTTCCTCGCTTCTTCCGCCGGAATCCGGCCCGGAGTATAGTTATGTTGCTTACACCATCTATCGTAAAAATGGTGGGTTGACCGGGACTCGAACCCGGGACCACCGCCTTAAAAGGGCGATGCTCTACCGACTGAGCTATCAACCCACCGGATCAATTACCGATGACAACAGATTATTAAAATAGCCCGTTTTTGAACTTTTGCAAATTTTCAACGAACTTTTTTGAAAAAAATTAAGATAGTTCGGAAATCCTTTGAATTTTTTCTCCATCGCCCCTTGATTTTGCCCGCCGACGGTATATAGTGAATACCAGAAAGCAGGTTAGTCTCGGAACAATTTATGCATCGGGCTCTCTTTTGAGCTTATTGTACATCTGTCACGCGAGAGTATAAAGCCTGCTTTCTTTTTATCCACGTCTCCCACTGCCGCCGCCCTTTTCCCCGGAAGGGTTTTCCACTTCGGAGTACCCGGAAATTCCGTCCGAAGGGGCTGTGCGCCGTTCAGAGTCCAGTTGGCAGATCGAGGAAAGTGAGCTCCAGCGGGAAGGTTCCGCCGACATGCCGCATCAGCGCCCGCGGGCCGACCGTTTCCGTCGCGTAATGACCGAGCGCAAGCACATTCACGCCGAGTTCCCGGGCGCAGTGGTACATCACGTGCGTGAGTTCGCCGGTGATCAGCAGATCTGCGCCGTCGGCGGCAGCCTGCTCGAGCGCATCCATCCCGCCGCCGCCGGAGACGACCGCCGCCCGCGACACCGCGGCGTCCGGATCTCCGCAGATCTGCGCGGTCGTCCTCAGCTCCCGCTCCAGACGCGCGGCGATTTCCGGCAGCGGGCGCGGCGACGGGAACTCCCCGATCCGCCCGATCATCACTCCGTCGTACAGGCAGCAGGGGTCCGTTTCGATCAGCCCGGCGAGACGGGAGAGTTCTGCGTTGTTTCCGAACACCGGATTGGCATCCAGCGGCAGGTGTGCGGCGTAAAGGCTGATTCCGGCATGAAACAGACACTTCAGCCGGGCGGCGGTGATTCCGGTGAAGCGGCGCGGTTCGCCCCCCCAGCTCAGTCCGTGATGGACGAAGAGAAACTCCACCTTCTCTTCAACCGCCCGCTCAAAGGTCGCAAGGCACGCATCCACGGCGAACGCGGCACGGCGCACCTCGGGATCCCCTTCGACCTGAAGGCCGTTGTTGGAGTGGTCGCTCCGGTACTGTTCCAGGTGAAGTTCTTCGTCAAGAAAGCGGGTCAGGTCGGCAAGTTTCATCGGTGGATTCTCCCGGTTCCGGTTGAATAAAACGGCGACGGATGATCGCCCAGCGCAGCTCTTCACCCGCCCGGCGATCGACAAACTCTTCAAAATCCCCGCGCGAAGCGAGGTTCCCCAGCGTCCGGATCTCCTCCCGGGTGCAGCGGAACAGCACCGCGCCGGGACGCGCCACTCCAAATCCGGCCAGTTTCCGCGCCGCGCGACCGACCAGCCGCCGCGACCGCATGTTCCGCAGCAGCAGAAAGGCCGGGTAGGCCAGCGCCACCGGCCAGAAGGGCCAGACCGGCAGCCGCGGCAGCCAGAAGGTCTGCGCCGTCTGCGCACAGAGCAGCAGCAGCGCCGGCACGATGAACCAGATCGCGTCGCGTTCACGGATGAAACAGTTCCCGAGATAGCGGCGCAGCCGGCTCGGACTGGTCTGGTAGGCGAAATGCTCCTCCAGCGTGATCTCGTGCAGACTCTGCCGCATCGAATGGCAGAGTTCATGCGCGAGCAGTTCGCGCCGGTTGTAGAAGAGCCACCGTTCCCGGGTTCGGAACGCTCCCCGGATCAGGAAGATCGACAGCGGCAGCTCGGTGTCGGCGATCAGGCACCCTCCCCAGAGCAGCCCGACGTCACGCGAAAGAAAGAATCCCGGCACATGGCGCACCCGGAAATCATAGAGTTTCCCGGTCACCTCCTCCGCTTCTGCGATGATCTCCGCCGGAATCCGGTCGGCCGTGCGCACCCGGATTCCGTCGAAAACCGTCACCTCCCCCTTTTCGGCAAGTTCCGCCTCAAACTCCCGGTGAGCGTCAAGAATCGCCTCCACCCGGGAGAGAAATTCCGCCGGAGCCTCTCCCGCCCCCGGCAGAAAGCCGGCGGCGTCGAGCGCGCAGTACCGATCGAGACCGGGAAATTCCGGACTCATTCCGCCGCTCCGGGACCGGATTCCGGACTCTCTTTCGGCGGCTGCGCCTCTCTCTTCTGCTCTCCGTTGCGCGGTCCCTGGTTCTGGCCGTTCCGGCGGCCGCCGTCACGGTTCCGCCGGGAGCCGCCGTTGCCGCCGTTGCCGTTCCCGCCGGAACGGCGCTCCGTCGGCTGGATGGTGATCTCCTCGCGGGCGAACTGCACAACATTGCCGCTTTCGAGCGTGACCGACACCCGCCGGGTAAGCAGATTGCGGTCGCTGACCCGGCCGCGCCCCTGCGGCGTGTCGCACCACTCTCCGCGGCGCGGCATCCCCTTTTCGAACTCCTGGTACCCTTCATGTTCGTATTTGAGGCAGCACTTCAGCCGCCCGCAGACGCCGGAGATCGTCGCCGGAGTCAGCGAGAGGTCCTGCTCCTTGGCCATCTTGACGTTGATCGAATTGAACTCCTTGAGAAACCGCGAGCAGCAGAGCTGCTGGCCGCAGACGGCGATGCCGCCGTGGATTCCGGTCTCGTCGCGCACACCGATCTGACGCAGTTCGATCCGGGTGCAGAGCGCCCGCGAGAGCTCCTTGACCAGCTCGCGGAAATCCACCCGCCCGTCCGCGCTGAACTGGATCGTCACCAGCTTTCCGTCGAGCGAATAGTGCGCGTTCAGCAGTTTCATCTCCAACCCGAGGCTGTTGACGAACCGATGCGCCGTCTGCATGGCCGACCGTGCCTTGGCGTCGTTTGCGTTGGCGGTCGCCAGATCGGCGGTTTCCGCTTTCCGCAGCGCGGTCGGCAGGTCGCCTGGATTGGCCGGCGGCGGCACCTCCCTTCGAATCTCACCCAGGTCCGTATAGAAGTCGCGCCGAAACACGCAGAGGTCATGCGGCTGAAGCCCCAGTTCGGACGACGCCTTGATATCCAGTGAACTGCCGTTGTCCAGTCTGACGGCGAAAATCTGATCCATATTCTTCTCCGGAATTCTTATCGTAAGCCCCCGCTGCCGGGAGCGTGTTTTTTCTGTCTCCTACCAATATAGCAGAAAGTTACGGGGATTGCAAACGCACTTTTCCCAGGAACAGTTCGAGAAATCCGCTCACCGGGGCGGCAAACCGTTCCGGCGGCGCCGCCAGCGGCAGCGAAGTGAGCAGACGGCGCAGCGCCCCGTCGCTCAGGTTCCGGAAGCGGGGAGAGAGCACCAGCACCGCTTCACGGATCCCGTGCCGCGCCAGCAGAGCCGGGAGTTCCGCCGCCGCCTCGTCGTTTTTGACGAAGAGCCACCGCTTTTCGAAAAAGAGCTGCGGCGTCTGTTCCGGCAGGAAGAACAGATCCGAAATCACCACCTCCGGCGCCATGGAACGCAGTTTTGCGGTCAGGCGCGCGGTCTCCTCCGTCACGCCGAAAAGGGTCCGCAGTCCGAAAAGCTGAAGCGCGAGCGAAAATCCCAGCGCCGCCGCCGGAATCAGCAGAAAACGCCTTCCACGCTGTACCGCCCGGAGCAGAGAACCCGCCGCCCCCGCCTGCCGGATCTCCGCGTTGCGCTGTTTGCGCCACCCCTCGAAACTCAGCAGCAGCAGCACCGGCATGAGGCAGAGAAAATGGCGCGGCCCCCAGATGATGCCGATATCGCTCCGGGTCAGCAGCGGCGGCGTCAGCACAATGTAGACGATCGCCAGCGCCGCGAGCAGCCGCGAGGAGCGTTCCGCACTCCGCAGCAGCGGACGCCAGTTCAGCAGGAATCCCGCCATCAGCGGCGTGCCGGTGAACAGCCCCACCGTCACCCCCGCCGCCATCGCCGGAGCCGGATTGCGCCAGAGCATCACCACGAGAACCAGCCACGCCGCCGAAGCGAGCGCAAACGCTCCGTGTTTGCATCTCCGCCAGGCGCCGAATCCGGGCGCGGCTCCCGCCGCCGCCATCAGCAGCATCGGAGAAAACAGCACCGGGTAGTACCAGCGGAATTCCGGCGTTCCCGCATTGAACTGGAACAGGTAGAGATAACACCCTTCGAAGAAGCCGGAGAGCTGTTCCCATATCGTCGGCGGCGCGATCCGGTTGTGGGAGTAATAGAGCGCGCCGTGCAGTCCGAGCAGGTGGCCGAAACTGTGGAACTGCCAGAGGAGCAGCGGGAGCGCGGCGACGAGGAAACCGACGCCGAATCGGAGCACTCCGCGCCACTGCCGCCGGTCGGCGAAGAGGAGCCCCGCCGCCAGCGCCGCCGCGAGAAAGTACATCTCTTCGCGCAGGATCAGCCCCGCGCCGAGCACCAGCCCGGCGAGGAACAGCCGTCGCCGCACCGCAAGCATCACCGCCGTCAGCGCGAAGAGGACGCTCGGCGCCATCTCCCAGAAGGTGCCGCCGTAGAAGAGCAGCGGCGTCCCGGCCAGCAGGAGCAGTCCCGCCGCCATCCGCCGCCGCCAGAGGCCGAAGAGCAGCGCCGCCGCCATCGCGCCGAGCGCCGGGAGAACCAGCACCCCGCGTTCCCCGAAGAGCCGGTACCACGGCAGCGTCAGCGCCGGAAAGTACTCCGGATAGATCGACCGCATTTCACCGTGAAACCGCCGGAAGTGGAATCCGCCGTCCGGAAAGAACCTCCCCTCCGGATCGATTCCGGCCGCCGGATTCGCGATCGCCGTCGTTCCCCCTTCGGCGAGACTGCGCATGATGATGTACTTGTTGCCGTTGTCGGTGATCCAGCCCGCTCCCGCCGGAAGCAGAAGCGCCGGCATCGCCGCCAGAAGCACGATGGCGGCGCACCAGAGCATCGTCGCACGGTTCCGCAGTGTCTTTCGCATTCGGTTCCTCTCTCCGGCGGCTCTCCCGGTCACAGCCGGATACCGAGCTCCTCCAGCTTCTCGATCGCCACGGTGCACGAGATGCGGAAGGTCCACTTGAGCGCCTCGAACAGCGGCAGGACCGGATCGACTCCGCTCCTCTGCCCGGCATCGGCGCCGTCGTGATACCATGTCCAGTAGGCCCGTGCGCAGTCCGAGGGCAGTTCGAGCTTCTTGAAGGCGCCGATCAACCGCTCATCGGCGCTGATCGGTACCTTGCCGTCGAACATTCCGAGCAGCTCGAATTTGTTCGGCTGGCGGTTGACCATGTTGGTGACCGCCTCCGCCGCGCGGGCGAATACGAAGGTGAAAAGCGACGAGATTTCGTCGGAGGTGAGTTCACCGCCGCCGGTTCTCCGCCGGTCCGCCAGCCGTTTGAGCATTGCCAGAAACAACTCCTTCTCCGCCTCCGCCAGGACCGGATCGGCCACCAGAGGCCCCTTGAGATAACCGTGCTCCTTCGCCGCGTTGATCACCGAGAGCGCCGCCGCCTGCGCCGGGAGCGAACGGGTGAATTCCTTTGCCATGAAACGCCTCCTTCCTCCGGTTCAACGGCCCAGTTCCCGGCGGAGCTGTTGCACCGTCGAACGGAAGTAGCCGAGCGCCGCCTCGACCGGCGCGGGGGTGGAGAGATCCACGCCCGCATCCTTCATGATGTCGAGGACATCCTTCGAATCGCCCGCCTTCAGGAATCCGAAGTAGGCTTCGCGTCCGGCCGGATCGCCCGAAGCGAGGCGCTCCGCGAGCTGAATCGCCGCCGACATGCCGGTGGCGTACTTGTAGACGTAGAAGTTGTAGTAGAAGTGCGGAATCCGCGCCCACTCCACCGCGATCAGCGGATCGGCCTCGACCTCCGGACCGTAGTAGAGGGTGTTGAGTTCGGCGTACTTTTCGTCGAGCAGGTCGGCGGAGAGCGGCACCCCCTGTTCGACCAGCTCATGCGCCAGAAGCTCGAATTCGGCGAACATCGTCTGGCGGAAGATCGTGCCGCGGATCTCGTCGGCGAGGTGACCGAGCAGAAACGCCCGGAACTCCCGGTCGGAACTCCGGGCGAGCAGATGCCGGAAGAGCAGCATTTCGTTGGTGGTGCTCGCCACCTCCGCCACGAAGATGCTGTACCCGGCGTAGTGGTAGGGCTGAGTCGCGTTGGAGTAGAAACTGTGCATCGAGTGGCCCAGCTCGTGCGCCAGCGTGAAGACGTCGTTCAGTGTGCGGTTGTAGTTGAGCAGCAGATAGGGATAGCTGTCGTAGCAGCCGCTGGAATAGGCGCCGGAGCGTTTCCCCCGGCGTTCCGGCACGTCGATCCAGCGCTGGGAGAAGGCGAGCGAGAGCTTTTCCGCATACTCCTCCCCGAGCGGCGCAAGCGCCTCCCGGACCAGCTTCACCGCTTCGGCGAAGTCGTATTCGCGGCGGCAGGCGGGCAGCAGCGGATTGTACATGTCGAACATGTCGAGCTTGTCGAGATTCATCACCTCGCGCCGGAGCTTCATGTAGTCGTAGAAGCCGTCGAGACCGTTGTGGACGGTCGTGATGAGGCCGCGGTAGACCGATTCGGGCACATTGTCCGGCGCCAGCGCGCGGGCGAGCGCCGAGGGGTAGTGGCGGATCCGGGCGCTGACCACGTGGCGCTTGACCGCGCCGTCGAGGGTAGTGGCGAAGGTGTTGCGGAACTTGTGGTAGGTTCCGAACATCTTCCGGAACGCCCGGCGGCGCACGTCGCGGTCGGCCGATTCGAGGAAGCGGCGGTAGCTGCCGTGAGTGAGCGCGGCCATCCGGCCGTCCTCGCCCCGCACGCGGCCGAAATCAAGATCGGCGTCGTTGAGGATTTCGAAGGTCTTGTCGGGATATCCGAGCACGTCGCCGAGGGTGCCGAGCAGCCGTTCCTCGGGTTCGGAGAGGGTGTGCGGCTTTTCGCGCAGCAGTTCGACGAGACTGCGGCGGTAGAGGGCGAGTTCGGGCGCGTCGAGAAAGGCGTTCATCGTCTCCTCCGGAATGGCCATCACCTCCGGCTCGAACCAGGCGCTGGTGTCGGAGAGGGAGGCGAAGAGCGCCTCGACCCGGTCGACCCGGGCGCGGTTGGCGTTGTCGGCGGTGTTCTCGTCGGAGCGGAGGTGGGCGAAGGTGTAGACCTTTTCGCCGAGCCGTTCGAAGTCGTCGAGGGCGGCGATGGCGTCGCGGAGGTGGGCGGGGGATTCGGCCAGGCGGCCGCGGAAGGCGAGAAAGGCTTCCGCCAGCGGCCGGATCCGGTTGAAATCACTCTCCCACGCCTCCGGGGAGGGATAGAGGACCTCGAGGTCCCAGGTCTGTTTTTCCGAAATCATTCTGAAAGACTCCTCTTTTCAACAGTCGATTCATGATTTGATACGATACGATAAAACCGGAAAATTGCAAGCAAAGAAGTGAATCGGGCGGAAAAAAAGCGAAAATCCGCGCTTTTTCAGCGTAAATCCATTTGCATTTCCGTCAAAATGGTGGTACATTGAGAACTATACGCGTGGGGCATTAGCTCAGTTGGCTAGAGCATCACACTGGCAGTGTGAGGGTCAGCGGTTCAAATCCGCTATGCTCCACCATTTTTTTGCCTGCAAAACGGAGGAGGATGAACGATGGACAACATCAGCAATGGCCCCGTAACGCCGGAAGAAGAAGCCAGAGGGGAAGCGCTCCCCACCCGCGACGAATGCAATCTGGCCGTACTCTGCCAGCTGCTGCAGTTCGCCGGATTGATCATTCCGTTCGGCAGTCTGCTCGCGCCGCTGATTCTGTGGCTGGTGAAGCGCAGTGAATCCGCCTTCCTCGACGAAATCGGCAAAGAGGTGATCAATTTCGAAATATCCCTGCTCATCTACTCGCTTATCTGCGGACTGCTGATCTTCGTCATCATCGGCTTTTTCATGCTGGCGGTGCTCGGCATCTGGGCACTGGTGCTGATCATCATCGCGACGATGAAGGCCTCCGAGGGGCGGGTTTACCGTTATCCCTGGATTATTCACTTCATCCAGTGAGAGCGGGGAATCCCGCCGACGGTACGGAAACGGCTGATTTCCGTAATGTTTTTTTTCCGCATCTCCGGAATATTCCGGAAAAATCCGAGTTTGTAAAGAAATTCCCCTTGATTTTTTTCCATTTCCAGCATAGATTAGCATCGGTGAAGATTGTCGGAATACAACCAACCCGATTGGAAAGGTATGAAAAATGCGTAAGAATTTTACCCTTATTGAACTCCTCGTCGTGATCGCGATCATTGCGATTCTCGCCGGCATGCTGCTGCCCGCGCTGAACAACGCCCGGGCGACGGCGAACCGCACCGACTGCCTGAACAACTACAAGCAGTTGATGACCGGCGCGCTGCTCTACGCCACCGACAACGAGAACATGCTGGTCTACAGCACCGATGACGGCAACTATGCGAGAATCCTCACCGGGCTGAAGTACAAGACCGGCGGCACGGCCAACAGCACGCCCTCGCAGGAATATGTGCCGGGCAAGATCATGATCTGCAAGCTGAACAAAAAGGACTTCATCGAAAAAGTTGATAAGAGTTACGAACAGGTCGCCGGCATGCTCAATGCATCGAAGAAAGGCGGCTGGTATACGGATAACTATAAGGAGGTCGGCCGGTTCCGTGCCGCCGGCGCCAATGATGACGGTTCGGTCATGGCGTACGTGCAGGAGAAGATGAAGTCCCCCAGCGAACTGGTCATGTACGCGGATACCTACGTGGCGGATTCGGATGGCGGAGACCCGGTCCAGCACTGGAATTTCATTCCGAGCTCGCCGACCACTGAAAAAGCAAGCGTCACGACGATCCACGGCAACATGACGGTGGCGGCGTTCGCCGACGGCCGTGCCGAAGCGCTGACCGAAGGCCAGCTGAAGGCGCTGGGTTTCGAAAGCATTCTGGACAGCAATCTCGAAGCGGTCGATTGATTTTTCCGTCCGTTGCAGATATTCACTCCGGCCGGGGTCAGCCTGACCGGAGTTTTTTTTAATATAATAAAAGATAAGAGTCTTTCCGGTGTCGGTCCGTTTCCTGGCGCCGTGCTTTGAAGAAGGAGGCGAAGATGAAGTTCCGGCTTCAGCTGTTCCGGTTTGCATTGCCCGTGATGGCGTTATGGTGTGCCGCCGGGTGTTCGGTTCTCCCGGAAACCGCGGCGGAGGTGCGTGCCGTACAGGCAGCAGTCGAACCCGACTATTCGAAACCGGAGAGCTGGGCGGTGCCGTTGCCGGAAAATCCATCCTCGCTTCCGGTGGATGTGTTCTACGTCTACCCGACCGTTTTCGTCGATGCGGCCCATCCGGTGATGGACATCGCGGTGCCGGAACTTCGTCGCCGCGGCGAACTGATCGCCGGAGAGCACACGATGATGTTCCGGGGAAAGTTCAACATCTACGCACCCCACTACCGGCAGGCGGAGTTGAACCGGGCGCTGCGCGGCCTCTCCGCTTCGCCGCAGGATTTCTCCCCGATGGAGCCGGGGCTGGAAGATGTCCGCCGGGCGTTCCGTCACTACCTGGCACACCGGAACCACGGCCGTCCGTTTCTTCTGATGGGCCACAGTCAGGGGGCGATGGCGGTACTGGAACTGCTGAAGAATGAACTTCCCCCGGATGATCCGGCGCTGAAACAACTGGTGGCCGCCTATGTGATCGGCTGGCCGGTGACGAAGGAGGAGCTGAAGCAATTCCCGCAGTTGAAGATGGCGCGCGGTGAACACGACACCGGCGTGGTGGTCTCGTGGAACACCGAAGCGCCCGGTGCGGAGCAGTCGATCTTCTGCGGAGGGGTCGCCATCAACCCGCTGAACTGGCGCACCGACGACCGGCCGGCGCCGAAGGAGGCGAATCTCGGTGCGGTCTTTTTCCGGCCGGACGGGGAGATCGCGCTGGAGCGGCCCGGCTTCTGCGGCGGCGCGCTCGATCTCGAACGAGGGACTCTGGTGGTCGATCTGGAGTCGCCGCAGAAGTACGAGGCGGAATTCTTCCCGCGCGGGGTGCTCCACATGGGGGACATCCTGTTCTTCTACCGCAACATCGCGGAAAACGTCGAAAAACGCACGGAAGCGTTTCAGAAAAACCGTCACTGAGCGGCGCGCTGCCGGAAGGTTCGCGGCGAACAGCCGAACTTGCGGCGGAACTGGCGGGAGAAGTAGTTGCTGTCGCGGAACCCGCACACCTCCGCGATATCGGCGACCGGCAATGAGGTGCTGCGAAGCAGGTGAGCCGCCTTTTCGAGACGGAGCGAGAGCAGCCAGGCAATCGGGGAATCTCCGACGATTCGTCGGAACTGCTGGCGGAAGCAGCCGACGGAGAAACCGCTCGCTTCAGCCATGCTCTGCAAGGTCCACTCCTCGGCGAAAGCGGAGTTGAGTTCGCTGACGATCCGGTTGATCTTGTAGACGGCGTCACCGGGTTCCGCGGCGGTATTCCGTTTCGCGTCACGGCAGATCAGCGTCAGAAGTTTCAATGCATTTGCGAGAACCACCAGCCGGGCGCCGGAACGGTTCTCCTTTTCCTCGAGCAGAATTTCATCGAGCAGTTCGGTAACCTGAAAAAAGAGCCGACGGTCGAAGTGCCGGATCTCCAGAGTTCTGATCCCCGGAGCGGAGTCTCCGGGCAGCCCCAGATAGGCGCCGATCTCGGCGGTGCCCTGAAACTCCGCCAGCAGCTGGGCAAAGAATTGACGGGAGAAGAGGATGTTGTAGATGCCGAGCCGACGTGCTTCCGAATAGTAGTGGGTTTCGCCTGGCAGGATGAGGAAGACATCCCCGCTGGTGATCCGGTTCTTGGTGCCGCCGAAGCCGTGCGAGGCGCTCCCTTCGCGAACCACGACCAGTTCATAGAAGTCATCGTGCGCATGAGCGTCTCTCACGCTGCTCACCCGGTCATGGACGCAGTAAAGAACCTGAAATTCAAAATCCTGCCAGTTCAGTTTGGTTCTCAGGAGATTCATCGCGGGTGCACCGTTTCGATTTCGACAGATCCACTCCCAAAATAAATCCTTTTGTTTCTTCTGTCAACCATCCGGACGGGTATTGCAAAAAAATAATGGAATTTTTTGAGAAATCCATTTGAAAGAACGTTGGAACGGAGGAATCTTATCGGAGATGGAACTGTTCAAAGAAACTGACGATACGATATGAGAATTCGCTTTCGAATGTGGCAATGCGCCGTCCTGCTGGCCGCCGGCCTTCTTCTTCCCGCGGGGGCGGCGGAACGGCGGCTGTCCGTCCCGGGCACGGCGGGGAAAACACCGCAGCCGCAGCTGGTCGAAGCGGAGTGTCATCTGGAGACGCCCGACTTCCGGCTGACCGATTCTCTGCGTGCGGAGCGTCCGGCCAAAGTGCTGCTGCGCCGCGGCTCGCTGGTGCGTTTCGTCTTCAATGCGAAACCCGGAGAGGTTCTCCGGCTGGAGGAGGGCAGGAGAGCAGCCGACGCGGCGAGCGACTGGCTGCCCGCTTCCGGTGTGATCCGGAGCGTCTACCGGGTCAAATACCGGAACGTCCCGAACCGGAAGGTGTTCGACCGATTGCTCGACTCCGCCGAACCGCTCGGCGCCGTGGTGGAACCGAGGATCTACTCCGGCTGGAATCCGCTCGGGCCGAATCCCGGCAGTCTGCATGTGTTCGAGGGAGTGCTGCGGATCAGCAGACCGGGCCGTTACACCTTCTGCACCGCCTCCACCGACGCCTCCTTTCTGGAGATCGACGGGAAGCCGGTCGTCGCCTGGCCGGGCAGTCACGACGTCTGGGGCGGACTGCGCGGAGAACGGGCCGGATCGATCGATCTGGATGCCGGACTTCACCGTATCACCTATCTGCACGCCAATTCGCGCGGGAGCTGTTATTCCCTGGCGGGGTGGCGTACACCCGGCGGCGAAAAGAAATTTTCGCCGATTCCGGCGAACGCCTACGCGCCGACGCTCCGGGCGAAGATCGGCCCCCGGCTCGATGACTACGGGCGGAAAATTCCCGACTTCAGCTGGCTTCTGGAGGAGATGCTCACCGAAGAGGGGCAGAAACTGCAGCTCTACTTCGTTTCGGTTTCTCCGCAGGTGGGGACCGAAATCCGGTCGGTCGACTGGGGCGACGGCACCCGGACGGGAAAAACGCTCACCCACGCCTACTTCAAACCGGGCAATTACGTTATCACGGTCAGGACCGACGACGACAGGAAGATCTCTCACAAGATGGAACTCCGCTACCGATTCGGGCAGTCACTGCCGAAGCCGGGCCGAGAGGCGGAAATACTCCGCGCCGCAATGTCACAGGAGGCGGAGACCGGACTTCAGGAGGGAGGGTACCGGTATCTGAGCGAAGCGCTCCGCCGTGCGAAGCTGACCGAAGAGAGCCGGGAGTTCTACGAGACGATGATCCGCAATCAGAACAAGGTCGAACCGGAGGTGCTCTTCCGCCACTACGAGGCGACACGGCTCGACGACCAGCGGCGCAACGAGCAGTTCGATACGGCGGCGGCGGAACTGCGGAGCCTGATCGCCCGGCTCAAGGCGCCGTCTGAACTCAACACCGCCCGACTGGCGCTGGCGGAGGTGCTCTTCTACGGTTCCGGGGACACGGATGGCGCCGCAAAGGCGTTCGCCTCCGTGGACCGCTCTTCGCTGCCGAAGGCGCGGGTACGGCCGTATGAACTGCTCGAAACGGATCTTGCCGCAATGAAGGAGGGACGTGCCGCGGCGGAGCTCCTCGCGGCGAAGATCTCCTCCCCGTCCGACCGGTACGACCGGCGGCAGCTGCTGCGGCTGGACGGGATCAAACTGGCAATCCGCAACGCGATCGTTCTCGGCAAATTCTCCGACGGAATGCGCTATGCCGAGCAGCTGGAGGAACAGCGTCCGGCAATTCGCCTTGCCCCGGACTATCTGCAGCTCAAGAGCCGGCTGGAGGCCGGACTGGGCCGCCCCCGTTCAGCGGCGCGGCTGCTGGAGCTGGCACGGGCCCTGGCACCGGATGACGATGAACTGCGCGCGGAGATCGCGCTGGAACTCGGCCGCTTCTACGCCGGCCGCGGCAAAACCGCCCCGGCGATCGAAGCATGGAAAGAGGTACTTGACGCCGCCCCCCGTTCCCGTTCAGCGGTGACTGCGGCGCGGTTGTTGAAAGAGATCCGTCAAAAGGAGGTGGAGCGATGAGAAACGTTCTGCGATATTGTGGAATTCTGCTTGCGGCCGCGCTGGCGGCGGGAGCCGCCTCTCCGGAGGAGGATGCCTTTCTGCGTCCGGTCGGACGCCCGCCGGCGGCCAAAGCGCAGCGCCGCCAGGGAGGGGAGTCACTGCCGCCTCTGCCACTGCCGGCGACGCCGCTGCGCCGCTCGGAGAAGAAACATCCGCCCGCGCCGACCACGCTGATCGGCAAGGTGATCTGGGGAGGCTACCTCGATTACACCTGGCCGAACGGGGTGGTGACCAGGGTGTTCGACTGGAACATGGTTCCGGCGGACGCGCAACAGCTGCTGCGGCAGCTCAAGGCGCGCAGCGGGTTGGAGTACCAGGCCTCCTCTCTCGATCTCGGGATGCTTTCCGGCGACCCGGCGGAGGTACCGGTTCTGCTCATCTCCGGAGGGCGGCGGATCAGTTTCACCCCGGAGGAGCGGGCGAAACTGCGCAAATATCTGCTCGACGGCGGCATGATCTGGTTCGACTCGGTGGTCGGATCCCCCTTCTTTCTGCGGAGCGCGGCCGAAGAGCTGCGCCGGATTCTGCCGGAAGCGCCGCTGCGGCGGGTTCCGGCGGATCATCCGGTCTTCCACATCGCCAAATCGCTGGTCGGCGGGGAGACCAACCGCGACAAGAACCGCCCCTTTGAACTGGAAGGACTCTTCCTCGGACCGCGGCTGGCGGCGGTAATCTCCCCGGTCGGTCTCGGCTGCGGGTGGGACAACACCTATCCGGAACTCATTCCATCGGCCACCTTCTACCGGTCCGGGGCGGCGGTCGATCTCGGCGTCAACCTCGCGCTCTACGCGATCGGCTGGTTCGACAGTGCCCGGCGCTATGCGGCCGGCGAAAGCGAGGCGGAGCCCGGCGCGGCCAATCCGGAACAGGTGCCCTTCGCACAGCTGGTCACCGACGGCTTCTGGAACTCCGACCCGGGAGCAGGCGACCGTTTCCTGCGCCACCTCGGCCGGAACCTCAAAGTCAACACCACCGGGAGCGTCAACTACGTCAACATCGACCGGGCGGAACTCTCCGACTACCCCTTCTGCTACCTCGGAGGGCTCGGCAACTTCCAGCTGTCGGATGCGGCTGCGGCCAAACTGCGCCGCTATCTGGACGACGGGGGATTCCTGCTGATCAACAACACGATGGGACTTTCCGAATTCGATGCGGCGGTGCGGCGGCTCGTCGCCCGGCTCTATCCCGGCCGGAATCTGGAACGCATTCCGGAGAACCATCCGCTCTTCACCCGGGGGCCCTACCGTTTCTCCGGCAGCGGTTTTTCGGCGGAGGCGGCGGCGCGTTATCCCGACGAGCGCTATCCGCTGCTCTACGGCATCGCCGACGGCGACCGGCTGCCGCTGATCTACTCACCGGTGGATCTTGCCGGCGGCTGGCAGCAGGTGCCGCGTCCGGGAAGCGTCATGTACACACCGGAGGCGGCGGGCCGCCTCGGCGGTTCGATCGCAAGCTACTTCTTAACCCATTAAGAGAGGAATTTTATGCAATCCCAACTCGAACAGCTCCCGGAGGAGATCGCGCAGCTCGGCGGAGCATTCTCGCTTCTCCGCACGGAAATCGGCAAGGCGGTCATCGGGCAGGAGGCGGTCATCGAGGCGGTGCTTGCCGCGCTGCTGGCCGGCGGCCACTGTCTGCTGCAGGGAGTGCCCGGGCTGGCCAAGACGCTGCTGGTGCAGAGCCTCGGCCAGGCGCTGGCGCTCGACTTCCGCCGCGTGCAGTTCACCCCGGACCTGATGCCGGGGGATATCACCGGCAGCGACATTCTCGACGAGGAGCCGGGCAGCGGACGGCGCGAACTGCGCTTCATCCCCGGGCCGGTCTTCACCAATCTGCTGCTGGCCGACGAGATCAACCGGACGCCGCCGAAAACGCAGGCGGCGCTGCTGGAGGCGATGCAGGAGCGTCAGGTCTCAAACCACGGTGTTCGCAATCCGCTGCCGCGCCCCTTCTTCGTGCTGGCGACGCAGAATCCGATCGAGCAGGAGGGGACCTATCCGCTGCCGGAGGCGCAGCTTGACCGCTTCATGTTCCTGATCAAGCTCACCTATCCGGAGCGGGACCAGGAGATCACGATTCTGCGCGAGACCACCGGGAACAGCCGTCCGCAGCCGCAGCCGGTGCTCGATGCGGAGATGCTGCTCCGCTTCCAGAAGAGCGTGCGTTCGATTCCGGTGAGCGACCATGTGATCGCCTACTGTGCCGACCTCGCCCGGATGTCGCGGCCGGAGAATCCGGACGCGCCCGATTTCATCCGCGAAAATCTCTCCTACGGAGCCGGCCCCCGGGCGGGACAGTATCTTCTGCTGGCGGCACGCGCCGCCGCCGCGCTGGAGGGGCGGATCAACGTGAGCTGCGCCGACGTGCGCCGGTTCGCGCCGGAGGTGCTGCGTCACCGCATCGCCTGCAACTTCCACGCGGTCGGGGAGAACCTGACCAGCGACATCCTCGTGGGAAAGCTGCTGGAAGCGGTACCGGAGAGCGCCGAATAAGATGAAACGCGAAGCCGCCTCCGGATTCACCTATCTGCCGGCCCGGACCCTGGAGAGTCTCAAGGGGATCGAGCTGGTCGCCCGCTCGCTGGTCGAGGGGGCACTGCTCGGGTTGCACCGCTCGCCGTACCACGGATTCTCCTCGGAGTTCGCCGGGGACCGCAAGTACGCCCCGGGCGATTCGATCCGCTATCTGGACTGGAAGGCGCTGGCGCGCAGCGGGAAATATTACATCAAGGAGTTCGAGGAGGAGAGCAACCTCAAGAGCTACATCCTGCTCGACGGCTCCGGTTCGATGGCGATGAGCGACCCGGCGGGACATCCGGTCAAATTTCACTACGCCTGCTATCTCGCGGCGGCCTTCTGCTACCTCATGTACCAGCAGCGGGATGCGTCGGGGCTCTTCGTCTACTCCGACCGGATTCTGCGGGCCTCTCCGGCGCGCGCGGGCCGGGCGAACCTCACCGCGCTGCTGGGCACGCTCGAATCGCTCAAACCGGAGGGGGCGACCCGCAACGGTGCCTGTCTGCGGCAGATCGCCGAACAGCTGCCGCGCCGTTCGCTCGCGATTCTCTTTTCCGACCTCTTCTCGCTCGACGGGGATTTTGCTCCGGCACTGCGGCTGCTCCGGTTCAAGCAGTGCGAGGTGATCCTCTTTCAGGTGCTCAACGACGCGGAACTCACCTTCCCCTATCGCGGGCGGGTGGAGCTCCAGGATCTCGAAACCGGGCAGCGGCTGGAGCTGGAGGCGGAGCCGGTCCGCGACGCCTACCTCAAGCGGCTCGAGGAACACAACCGCAAGCTCCGGAATCTCTGCGATTCGATGAATTTCATGTTTGAAACGCTGTCGAGCTCGACGCCGTTCGAGCGGGCGCTGGCGGCATACTTCGCAAAACGGGAGAAACTGTTCTGATGCTCGACTGGGGCGCACCGCATCTGCTCTGGATTCTGCCGGCGGTCTGGCTGGCGGCACTGGTGCTGCACCTCTACTTCCGGCGGCGCCGGATGGTGGTGCGCTTCTCCGACCTCGAATTCTTTCTGCGCGACGAACACCATCCGGCGATGCGCCGCAGGCTCCGGGACCTTTTGAAACTGCTGGTGCGTTTTCTGATTCTGACGCTGCCGGTTCTCGCTGTCGCGCAGCCGCGGCTGCGCGGAATCGCTCCGCCGGGGAGCGGCGCGGTGCGACGGGCGATCGTGCTGGACGACTCCTTCTCGATGGAGCGGAAACTCCCGGCGGGGGAGAGCGCGTTTCAAGAGGCGCAGCGCACCGCGCTTGCGTTGCTGGACGGGTTCGACGACGGCGGGGAGACCGCGCTCTTCTTCACCTCCGCCCGGCCCGGTGTGCTGCCGACCGCCGACCGCGACAAGGTGCGCCGGGCGATCCGCGAGGCGAAGACGGCATCCCACGCGGGAACGCTCTCAGAAGCGCTTGCCGAAGCGGTCCGGACGGTGCGGGACGGAGAGGTGTTTCTCCTCTCCGACTTCCAGAAGAGCACTCTGGGCAGCTGGAACGAAGCAAAGGAAGCGCGTGTCTACGCCCTGCCGCTGCGGGGGCGCGAGGACAATCTTTCGGTGGAAATCGCCGGATTCTCCGAACTGCCCCGACGGGCGGGTGTACGTCGGCAACTCCGGGGAACGGTGGTCAACCATTCGAACCGGCCGGTGGAGAGCCGGGTGGAGTTTCTGCTCAACTCGCGTCCGGCCGGCGAGCGGCTGCTGAGCCTCTCGCCGGGAGAAAGAGCGGACGTGGCCTTCGAATTCACACCGCCGCCGGGCGACTGTTCCGGAAGTGTTGCGGTCGAAGATGAGAACATTCCCGGCGACAACCGGGCGAAATTCTCATTCCGGGTCGCAGAGACGTTGAAAATTGCTCTGGTGCGCGGCACCGGTGGCTCCTCCGATCCCTTCTACTTTCTGCGCTACGCACTCGATCCCGACGGAGACGGGCGGTTCGGAGTCCGGTTCGAGGAGCTCTCTCCGGCGGAACTCGGTTCGGCCGACCTCCGCCGGTTCGGGCTGGTAATCGTCGCCGGAACAGTGCCGGAGAACCGCTGCAATGAGTTCGTGAAGAACGGAGGGCGGCTCTGGCGGCTCCCCGTTCCCGGGGGAAAACAGCTTCCGGCGGCAGGAAAGAAAGCGAAGTTTTCCGGGGCGCTCGCGCCGCTCAACGATCTGCTGGAGCTGGATTTCATCGCATGGAAACAGATTGCGCCGCTCCCGGTTCCGGAAGGCGCCGAAACATGGCTCTCCTTCTCTGACGGCACTGCGCTGCTGACAAGGCGGCGGCTCGGCGACGGCATCCGGTTCGACAGTGCGTTCGACCTGCGCAACCGCGCTTCGAACTGGCCGCTGCTGCGCTCCTTCCCGGTGGCGATGGCGAAACTGGTGGAAGCGATGGCGCCGGACGATGCGTCCTCCATCACCCGCAGCGAACCGGCCGGAGCGGAATCGGAACCCGCCGTCGCATCCGGGGCGGAACTGCGCCGCACTCTTCCCGGGGTGCGCGAACTGCGGCTGGACGGCGACTGGCGGCTGCGGCTCGAAGAGCTCCGGCGCGGCACCGAGCTGGCCGGCTGGCTTCTGCTCACGGCGCTGCTGCTCTTCGGCGTTGACTGCTGGATGTGCAGAAAGGAGGCCGCATGATCTCGTTCGCTCCACTGGTGCCGGTCTGGCTGCTGCTGCTCTCGCTCGCCGCGGTGGGATATTGCATCCTGCGTACGACGACGCGTCGCCGACTCCGGCTGGTCTGCTGGCTGCTGACCGGACTTCTGGCAATCATGGCGGCCAATCCGGTGGTGATCGTCCGCCGTCCGGACGACCGGACCGGCCGGGTGGCGGTGCTGGTGGACTCCTCGCTTTCGATGGGTGTTTGCGACACCTCCTCCGGGAAATCGCGACTTGCGGCAGCCGACGAATTCGCCCGCCAACTGCTCCGCCGCCTCGGCAATGGAATTCCGTCTGAACGGCTCGACTTCGACTGGCAGTTGAAAACGGAACACGCGGAGCAGCCCGGAGGTGCAGCCCATTTCCGGGGCACGTTCGCGGCGCTCGACCGCCGGTTCGGCACGGGGGCGCTCGCCGCGACGGTACTGCTCACCGACGGCGGGGACGTTTCCGGCCACCGGATGGAGAGCGCGGATTCTCCGGTGTTCGCCGTGAAGTTCGGCAGCGAACTCAACGCGGTGCCCAACCTTTCCTTCGGAGAATTCCGGGTGCCGGAGACCGCGCGCGCCGGAGCGGCGCTCGATCTGCGGCTCCCGGTGACGCTCACCGGGTTTGATTCACCGCAGCAGGTTGAATTCAAACTTTCGATCGACGGCGAACCGGTGACGACCGAACGCTTCGAACTGCGGCCGGGCGAGACCCGGCAGGTTCCGGTCAAGGCGGAGCTCGCCATGGCGGGACTTCACCGCCTCACCTTCGAACTCGCACCGCTGCCGGGCGAGGTGACCGCGCTGGACAACCGCCGCACCGCCGCGGTCGACGCCGAACCGGACTCCCGCTTTACGCTGATCTCGTTCGCCCGCCTCTCCACCGGATTCCGTCCGCTGGTCCGCTTCTTCACCCGGACACGGGCGGATTTCACCGCGCTCTATCCGGCCGGAGCGGCGGGCGGCGTCCGCCGGATCGGCTCCAGTGCCGGAAAGGGATTCGAAAAAGGGCTGCCGAATTCCGCCGAAGCGCTGAAACCGGTCGGTACCTTGATTCTCGGCGACTTCGATGAAGTTGGTTGTTCCCGGGAACAGCTCGCCGCCGTCGAAGCTTATGTGGAACAGGGCGGCACGCTGGTGCTGCTCGGCGGCTCGGATTCCTTCTCCGTCACGCCGGGATCGGCCGCCGCACGGCTGCTCCCCTTCACGCCATCGCCACAGCAACTGCCCGATGTGCCGCTGGAAATCACCGCGCCGCCGGAGAGCCCCTTCGCCGACAGACTCCGCCCGGGAACGGTTCGCGGACTCCGCGCAGTGGAATCGCTCAAGCCGGGCGCGGCCGTCCTGCTTCAGGCCGGGGAGTTCCCGCTGGTGGTCGCCATGCCCTACGGTCGGGGACAGGTGGCGGCCATCCTGTCGCCGTCACTCCCGTTATGGGGCAAAAACGCCTCCGAGCGAGACGCCAACTTCGGAGCCTTCTGGTCGGAACTCTCCGCCTGGCTGGGCAGCCGCGCCGCCGCGCAGTGGCGGGTGGAGTTGATTCCGGAACTTCCGCTGCCGGACGAGGCGGTGGCGATCCGCGTGACGCCGCCGCCGGATACGGAAGAGGTGATCGGGACCTTCTCGACGGCAAAAGGGGCGTCGCGAACGCTTCTCTTCCGACGGCAGAACTCCGGCAATTTTCTCTCCTCCATCACCTTCCCCGACGGCGCGGCGGGTGAACTGGAGGTGGTCGCCCGGAGCAAATCCAGACCCGAAGCGCGCCGGGTGGTGCCGATCGCCGTCGGGAAAGCGATGGAGGAGAGTTCCGAACTGCGCACTCTCGACGGGAACTTCCGCCGCATCGCCGCTCCGGAGCGGATCTACGCCCCCGCCGATCTCGACCGTCTGGCAGCCGACCTTGCCGAACTGGCCTCGCACAATGCGACCGAGCGGGAGTTCCGTCCGGTCTTTGAAACAATCTGGTTTCTCGCGGCGGCACTGCTGCTGGCGGGACTCATCTGGTTCATGAGGAGGAGACTGCATTGAAGATCGATCACGTTCTGCGCCGGACACAGTTCCGGTTCACTGCGCTTTTCGCCGCACTCTTCACCGCGGCGGCGACGGCGTTTGCCGAATCCGCGGTGATCCTCTATTCCGACGGCAGCAGCCGGTCGGGCGAGCTCTCGATCATGGGGAACCGACCGCTGATCCTGCGGCTTCCCGACAGCAAGATCCAGCAGAAATTCCAGCTTGCCGACCTCGTTTCGATCACCCAGAGCGTCGAGAGCGCGACGATGAACCGCCCCTGGCTCTACACCGAGGCGGGCAAGGTGGACAAAACCTATCTCGACGGGAGCTATCCCTTCATCAACTTCGCCACCGAGGTGGAACTGGTCTCCGGCAAGAAACTCAAGGGGCATCTGATCTCGCTCGCCTTCCGGCTGCGCGGTGAAGACGGGAGCGGGAAAATCTTCCTCACTCGACAGATCAAGGGCAAGGTCGGCGAAACGCTCGAGGAGAAGGTCTACCCGGTCACCATCCGCTTTCCGAAGGCGGAGAAGGTTCCGGCGAAACCGGTCACCGGGAAACTCTCCGGCTACGGGAAACTGCAGGCGGCGACATTGCTCGACGTGGAACGCAACGTGGTCTGTCCCGGTTCGGTCAAGGCGGACGGTTCCTTCCGTTTCCCCCCGCTGCTGCCGGGGAAATACGAACTCTATCTGCGCACCGACCGCTTTCTCCTCTACGGCCTCGCCGGAACGCCGGTCAAACCGGAGGAGCTCGAAGAGATACGCCGGGTCGTTCCGCTGGCCGACGACTTCTTCCCCGACCGTTGGCTGCTGGAGGCCAACGGCGATGCGATGCGGGCGCGGGCGCTCATTTACAAGCGGCGGTCGAACTTCTACGCCGCCGAAAAACATGTGCCCGGCGGCGGCTACGTCTGGCACCTGGATATCTGGAACTTTCACTTCGACGGCGAAGCGTGGAAGCTCGACACCCGCCAGATTCCGGTGCGTTACAAACAGCCGGGCAGCGATTCCCCGCGCAAACTTTTGAAACTCGACCGGCTCGGCCGCATCGCGCCGGGCGATCATATCGAACTTGAAATGGGACGGAAAGGCGAGAATGAAGGACAGTTTATCCGCAATCTTGATTGAGTTCCGCCGCTATCTCTTCCGCCGCGCGGCCGTCTCGACGCTCTTCAGTGTCGGAGCGCTCCTCATCGCGGGTGCACTCGGCGCGGCGGCACTGGACAACCTCTTCGGCTGGAACGATTTTTTACGCTGGATGCTCTGGGCGCTCCTGCTCTCTCTGCCGCTCGGCGGCATCTGGAGGGTCGGCCGCTCTCTCCGCACCCTCTTCCGCCGGAGCGACCGCTCCATCGCACTCGAACTGGAAGGGCGGCTCCACATTCCCGGCAACGCGCTGGTCAACGGGGTCGAATTCCGCAGGCGCACCGATCTGCCTGAGTCGATCCGGCGGGTCTACGCCGGATATGCCTCCGCCGCGGCGGAGAAGCGGGAGAAGTTCCGAATTTTCCGGGTGCCGGAACTGCGCCGGCAGGGCGGAATGCTGCTCGGAGCAATTCTCCTCTTCGCCGGCTATGCCGCGCTCTGGCCCCGCCCGGCCGCGAACGCTTTCCGCCGGATCGCCATGCCGTGGCGCGAACTCGCTCCCATCAACCGGACCGAATTCCGGGTTGAACCCGGCGACGTGGAGATTCCCTACGGCGGCCGGGTGCTGGTCCGCGCATCGGCGCTGATCGACGGCCGCCCACGCGCCGGGCTGCGGCTGCGGATTGAGTCGGGAGAAAGCGTCTCCACCCTCGACATGACCGGTCACGACCGCGGCGCCACCCGGGAACTCTCCGGCATCATCCGCGACGCCGTCTACCGGATCGAATGCGGACGCGACACCTCGCGCAGCTACCGCATCCGGGTCCGCCCCGCACCGCGCTTCGAAGCGATCGAACTTGCCGCAACTCCACCCGCCTACCTCGGACTGAAGACAAAGAGTTCCACCGAACCGCGCGGAGAATTCACCCTCTGGAAAGGGAGCGGCATCCGCTTCTCAGCCCGTCCGCCGGCCGGATACCGGATGGAGGTGGTTCCCGGAGAGTCCTTCGTGCTCAACTCCGACACCACACTTGCGGTCACGCTGATCGACGCCGTCGACGGAATCCGCTACCCGGACTCCGCCCGCTACCTCCTGAAATGCCGGACCGACCGCCCCCCCTCGGTGCGCTTCCTCAACCGCGAACGGAACTTCGAGGCGCCCGCCGGGTCGACGGTGATGCTGGAAATCGCCGCCGAAGACGACGCGGCGCTCCGCAGGATCGTTCTCTCCGCCCGGCGCGAGAGGCAGAGCGCCGAGATCCGAAGCTATGACTATCCGGGAACTCCGCCCCGGAAAACCATCCGCGAAGCGGTCCCTTTCCGGCTGAGTCCGCGCGATTTCCCGCCGGGCAGCACGGTCGAAGTACACTGCACGGCGTTCGATTTCCAACCCGATTCCCCGCCCGGAACCGCCCTGCCGCTCACCATCCACGTCACCGATCCTCTGGATGAACTGCGGCGAGCCGCATCCAGCCAGAGCGACGGCAGACTCTACAAAATCCTCTTCTCCATGCTTGACAAGCAGGAGGCGGCGCGCAGTTTCGTCACCGCCCGGCTCCGGAATTTCCGCTACAACGACGCGCGCACGCTTCACAACCGCCAGCGGGAGATCGCCCGGCTCAGCAAATCCACCCGGCCGCTGGTAAAGGCGATGCGGAACGCCGGAGCGATTCCGGCGAAGGCCGCCGATGCGATCGATGCGCTCGGCCCGGATGTGTTCACTCCGCTTGAAAAGAAGACCGCTCCCCCCTTCAACCGCTCCGGAGACACTCTGACCCGCCATCTCAACGAGGTGGTGCTCCACCAGAGCGCCGCCATCGACCGGCTGCGCCGGCTGCTGACCGGACTGGCCGCCGTCCGCCGCAACTGGGAGAAACGCGAACAGAAGAAGATCGAGGCCGCCGAAGAGAAGAAGTTCTACGAAAAACTGCAGGACCTTCAGGAGAAACTAGCCGAATTCCGCACCGAACAGAAAAAGATCATCGCTCAGACTGAGGCGTTCGATCCGGCGAAGACCGACGACTGGAGCGAAGGAGAGGAGAAGCTCCTCGGCGACCTCGCCGCGAAGGAGGCGGAGTTCAGTCAATACTTCCGGGCCGCCTTCAACGACCTCTCCAAGCTTCAGAGCCAGGACTTCTCCAACTCCGCGATGGCTGATGAATTCGTCGAGATGTACGAGGAGCTTCAGAAGGCGGGCGACGCTCTGGTCAAAAAGAAGATCGAAATCGCCACCCTCGCCGAAAACACCGCCTGCGACAGCGCCGAAGCGGTCGCAAACAATCTCGAACGCTGGCTCTCCGACGCCAAGGACTACATCAAGTGGATCTCCGAGGAAAACGGCGAAATGGCCGACGTCGATCTCACCGACCTGCCCGCAGAACTCACCGACATCATCGGAGATCTCATCGAAACCGAAGAGGAGATGACCGAGGATACCTCCGACGGCACCAACTCCTTCACCTTCGACACCGACGACGGCCTCGGCTGGGGCGTCTCCGACGGCACTATTGACAGCATGCAGGCCAAGGGAATCACCGGCAACGTGCTGCCCAACAACAACGAGGTTGGCGGCCGCTCCGGTGAAGGGCGCTCCGGCAAATCCTCCGGCCAGTTCGTCGAAAAGACCGCCACCGGCAAGGGAGGACGCAAAACTCCCACCCGGCTGGTCCAGTCCCCCTTCGAAGCGGGGACCGTCGAAGACCGCTCCAACGACGCCCAGGGCGGCGCCACCGGAGGCGGAAAACAGTCCGGCGTCGGCTCCGAAGGCCTCTCCGGCACCACCCCCGACCAGGACCCCGCCATCGCCGCCCGGCTCGCCGGAGAGCAGGCGGAACTTAAGCAGCGCACTCTCGCTCTGCTCCGGCAGGTCAGCGCCCGCGGGCTCCCTTCCGGCGAACTCTACACAGCTCTCCGCAAGATCGACGAACTCGCCCGCGTCGACTCCTCCTCGGAGTCCGGAGGAGCCGACATCCGCCGCATCCGGGGGGAAATCGCCGCCGCATTGCGCAGAGCCCGCACCGCCATCGACGCCGTCGCCCGCGCCGACGCCGAAACCATCCGCACCACCCGGCTGCGGAAGTTCTCCGCCGGAACCGCCGCGGCGGAAAAGATTCCGCCCGGATACGACGACTGGGTCGGCAGCTACTTCAAGGCGCTCGGTGCAGAGGATTCCGCGGAGCCGAACTCACAGCTCAATGACAAGGAGTGAAATCATGCGCAGTTACCCGTTGTTCATTCTCTTCGCCGCCTTCGCTCTGGGTGCGGAAAATCTCCTGCCCAACGGCAATTTCGATGAAGGGAAAACCGAGGCCCTCCACTGGGAGAAGGTGGACAATCTCACCAGCTTCTGGCGCACCGACGGCGCCCGCGGCCGCATCCTCGAACTCGACACCCGCCCCGAACGCTATCAGGTGCTCGAATACCAGAAGAAACGCAAGGAGAATCCCGCAACTCCGCCCCCGAAGCCGGTCATTCCCTCCAACCCGCTCAAAAGCGTCGGCGCCTATGAGGGAGCCGCGCTCGACAGCGTCCTGCTCGACGTCAAGCCCGGGCAGGATTACAAGCTCTCCGTCGACTACCTCGGCCGCGGCACCCCGTTCGTCTGGATCAAGGGGTTCATGATCCATCCGCGGCGGAAAACGCTGACCGACTGCTACCAGACCCGCCTCGCGCCCGCGGGTTCCCCCTCCGGCAAGTGGCGCACCGCCGCAATCACCTTCCGCCCCACCCGCAACACGGTGAAGATGAAGGTCCGCATCTACGCCTACTGGCCGGCCGGCATCTACCGCTTCGACAACGTCCGCCTCGAAGCGATCACCCCCGCCGAGGCCGCCGAACTCAAAAAGAAGCGCAGTGAAACCGAAACCCCGCCGGAGAAATGATCCGGCAATGCAAACATAAATTCAGAATGGAGGAACATCAGATGAAAATGAAACAACTGCTCCTGGGAGTGTTCGCCGTCGCGGCCGCCGTTCTCTGCGGCGCCGGATGCGCCTGTGTAAGCTGCCCCGGCAATGCCGCAACGCCGCTCGCCGGAAGCGCGTGGAAGCTCGATCTCGCCACTCTCCCCGGCACGGAAGGCAACTGGGCAAAACCGGCAAACGCCGTCACCCTCTCCTTCGCTCCCGCCGGAAAGGAGGCGGGTCGTGTCTCCGGATGTGCCGGCGTCAACCGCTATTTCGGACCGGTCACCTGCGATGACGCCGCCGGAACGATCCGGTTCGGCACTCTCGGCGCCACGATGATGGCCGGACCGGGGCTGGAATACGAAAGAGCCTACCTCAAAATGCTCTCCACGGTCGACTCCTTCTCCATTTCCGGCGGCCGCCTGCTGTTGAAATCCGGCGGAAACACCGTCGCGGAGTTCACCGCGGCAAAGTGACCCCCGGCTCCTAAGACGGCCTTCAGAACGCGGTGGCGACGATTCCGGCCAGCACCATCGCGCTTCCGGCCGTCTCCGGCTTCGACGGCCGCTCCCGCAGCACCACCCGGCTGTAGAACGCAAATCCCAGAATGTTCGCACCGACGATCAGCGGGATTCCCACATTCCCCAGTCCGGCGCGGCTGAGCTGATCCAGCCCGAGAAAGAAGATCTTCAGACTCACCAGCGAAAGCAGCGCCATAAAAAGCGCCAACCCCAGCGTCGGTCGATTCCAGGCCGGCCGTTCCCGCCGGGACGACATCACGAGACACCACCCGGCAAATCCACCCAGCGAAACCAGCGTCGGACGCAATCCCGCCGAATCGTGAAAGTCAGGAATCTGCGACGGCGCCGCATACAGCGTCTGCACCAGGCCGAAGAGCAGAAACGCCACCAGAGTCGGCAGCAGCACATTCCGCTGCGACCGGAACTGCTCCGCCACCGGAATTAAAATACCTCCGGCGATCAGTCCCGTTCCCAGCCACTGTCCGACCGAACCGGTATTCCCCCAGAGCACCACTCCCGCCAGGAACGGAATCACCAGCGCAGCCTGCGAAATCGCCCACACCGGACCATGATTCCCCCGGCTCATCGCCTGACGCACCACCATCTGCGCTATGGAATTGATGACGCCCCCCGTCCCCACCAGCACGAGAAGAATCAGCAGTTCCCGCCACACGATTTCACCGAACCGGATGTAGCAGAGCGCAGTGAACAGAATTCCGAAGAAGGTCTGGGCCAGACTGTAGGCGACCACGTCGAAACTTTTTTTCGCACACCGGCTCAGCACCACCCCGATCGCCGTCCAGGTGAAACCGGTTAAGATCGCCAGCAGAAATCCCTGCCACACCCCTCTACCTCCGAATCTTCGACGCCGCCTCTTTCAGCGCTTCAAGTTTACGCTCAAACGGCAAGAGCTCCCACTTCCCGCGCCCCCCGGAGAGCGCGATGGTGGCATATACCTTCCCATTTTCGTCCCGGAGCGGTATCGCCAGCGAAGAGACCCCCTGCCGCGACTCATCATCCACCGCGGCGAACCCCGCCTCCGCCACCTCGGAACAGAGCTGTTCGAGCACCGCCGGATCCACCTCGGTCCGCCCGGTGATCTTCCGCCGGGTCGTCCGCGCAAACAACCGCCGCCGTTCTTCCTGCGTGAGCGCGGCCAGCAGCACCCGGCCGCAGGCGGTGCAGTGAAGCTCCTCCATCCAGAGCTGCGGCGGCTGGATCGGCAGCTTCGGCAGCTCCGCCGGAACCAGCGCCACACAGAGCAGCTTGTCGTTCTCAATAATGCCGACAAAACCGCTCAGCCCAGTCTTCCGGGTCAGTTCGGCCAGCGCAGGCGCCACCGCCGCCCGCAGTTCGCTCCAGCGGTCGGCAAAACTGCCGAGATAGAGACACTGCGGGCCCAGCCGGTAACTGCGCGATTCATCCTGCGAGAGGTACCCCCGCAGATAGAGCGCCCGCAGCAGATTGTTGGCGCTCTGCAAACTCAAGCCCATCTCCCGCGCAATGTCAGTCGCCCGCAGCGGCGTTTTCGACCGCGCCAGCATCTCCATCAGGTCCAGAGCTCGGTCCAGCACCTGTATCAGCGGCTTCTTCTCCGGCATGAAATTTCTCTCCCGTTGCAATTCATCCATAAAATACCATATTATTGTAAATATAACAAGTGCGGAATCCGGTTTCTTCCGGAAAAATTGAAGCTGGAACAATCATCCCCGGCAGCGGCACCAGGCGATCCGGATGCCGTGAAGCGTGAACTCCGGAGCCGCTGCCGGCAGACCGAGCGCGGCGGAAAAGAACGGCGCATCTCCACCGGTCACAATCCGGGTGACGCAGCCATACGCGTTCACGGCACACTCCAGCAATTCACGCACCAGTCCCACCGCTCCCCGGTCGACTCCGAATTGGATGCTTCCTTTCGTGTGAATGCCGGGGAGCTGCGGCAGCTCGGAGGAGAGCGGAATTTCCGGCAGCTGAGCGGTGCCGGTGAACAGCGCCTGCCGCATCAGTTTCCTCCCCGGAGCAATCGCACCGCCGCGGAAAATCCGATTTTCGTCGACGATTTCCATCGTGATCGCCGTCCCGCAATCCACGACCAGCGCCGGGAGCGGATAAAATTCCGCCAGCGCCACGGCGTTGGCGACACGGTCCGCCCCGAGGGTGGAACTGTCCACATAATTGAAATTCACACATCCGGAAGCGTTCTGCGGCGTCAGCCAGAAGAGATTTTCCCGATCCAGCATCCGGCGCGTCTCCGGGACCACCGTCGCCGCCGCCACCGGAAGATCCGCCGGAAGCTGATCCGGCCGGAGCTCCGCAGTCGGAATCCGGGGCAGAAGTTCCAGCGTTTTCCCGTTCCAGATCCCCGGCTGGGCGTGGGTATTGCCGATGTTGAGCAGAAAAAGCATCAGAGGAATTTCCTCAGTTCGGGCCGCGTGTCCGCCAGTTTGAGCAGCTCCTTGATCCGCTGCGCCTCGGATGCACGGCAGACCAGCGTCACGTCCCCCGTATTGACGATCACCAGATCCTCCACCCCGATCGCCGCGATCAGATGATCCGCGGACCCCATCACCGTAAGATTCCTGGCGTCGATTCCGGCGAAAAGCCCCTCCGCCACGTTCCCGTCTCCGTCGACAGGCAGATGGTTGCGCAGCGCGGTCCAGCTGCCGACATCATCCCAGTCGAACCGACACTCGGCAACCGCCACATCTTCCGCCTTCTCCATCACCGCGTAGTCGATCGAAATCCGATCGGAGCGGAGAAACCGTTCCGCCAGGCCGTTTTCCAACCGCCCCTCGCGAATCAGCGTTCTGACATCATCGAACAGCTCCCCCAGCTCCGGCGCGTAACGGCGGAACGCTTCCCGCAATGAACGAACCTGCCAGATGAACATCCCGCTGTTCCACCGGTAACACCCCGCCGCGACAAAAGCACGGGCACGTTCCGGATCCGGTTTCTCCCTGAAACCGAGGCTGTGATAAAACCGGGTGAGCCCCCGCACCCCCAGCTCTTCACCGCAATGGATGTAGCCGTAGGCGGTCTCCGGTCCGGTCGGAGGAACCCCGATGGTCACCAGACAGCCCGGTCGCTCCGCCGCCAGCGTCGCGGCGTCCCGGAGCACCTCCGTGAGCTCCCGCCGGCGGCGGATCGCATGGTCCGCCGGCAGCAGCAGCATGACCGCCTCCTCCCCTCCCCGTTCACAGACCAGGGCCGCGGCCAGCGCCGCACAGGGACCGGTGTCCCGCCCCGCGGGTTCCCCGATGATGTTTCCGGCAGGAAGCTCCGGCAGCAATGACCGGATCGCCTCCACATATTCCCGATTGGTGATGACCAGAATGCGTTCCGCATCGGTCACCTCCCGGACCCGGGCAACCGTATCCTCGATCATCGTCAGCTCGCCGGTCAGTTTCAGCAGCTGCTTGGGGCGGGCGTTCCGGCTCTTCGGCCAGAAACGCTCCCCCCTGCCGCCGGCCATGACGACAGCGTAAATCGGCTGATCCATGGAATTCGCCGCTCTCCTCCGCGCGTCAGCTCAGCTTTTCGATGATCTTGGTCAGCGGCAGGAACAGCGCGATCACGATCGTACCGACGATCACCGCCAGCGCGACGATCATCAACGGCTCGATCATCGAGGTGAGTGCGCTCACCGCGTTGTCCACCTCTTCCTCGTAGGTGTTGGCGATCTTGTCAAGCATCTCCGGCAGCTTACCGGTCTCCTCTCCCACCTCCACCATACTGATCACCATCTCCGGGAAGATCTTCGTCTCGCTGAGCGGAACCGCGATGCCTTCGCCCTCCTTGACCGCGTCGTGCACCTTCTGAATGGCGGAGGCGACCACGTCGTTTCCGCTGGTCTCCTTGACGATGGCCAGCGCATTCAGCACCGGCACACCGGAGGACATCAGCGTACCCAGCGTCCGGCTGAAACGCGAAATCGCCGTCTTGGAGATGATCGGCCCGAAAAGCGGCATGTTGTACTTGACCCAGTCCACCCCCCACTTGCCGATCGGAATATGCACGATCACCTGGTAGAGCGCGATGACCGCCGCGATGCCGCCGATGTAGAAGTACCAGTCAGTGATCAGCGTATTGCTGATCCCCATGACCAGCAGCGTAATGTCCGGCAACGGCTCCTCCGGGCCGAGCAGCTCCTTGAAGATCTTCTGGAAGTTCGGCACGATGAAGATCATCAGACCGACGATGGCGAGAATGGCGATCGAAAGCACCACCGTCGGGTAGATCATCGCCGACTTCACCTTGCCGGAAATTCGCGCCGCCTTTTCCATGAAGCTCGCCAGACGGTCGAGAATGATCTCCATGGCACCCGACGCCTCTCCCGCACGGACCATGTTCAGATAGAGTTTGTCAAACGATTTCGGATGCTGCGCCAGCGCTTCCGCAAAGGTGGCCCCGCCTTCGACCGTCTCCGCCGTCTTGCTGAGAACCTGCTTGACCGCGGGATTGCGCGCCTGCTTCTCCAGCGTGTGCAACGAACGGATCAGCGGCAGCCCCGCACTCAGCAGAATCGCCAGCTGACGGGTCACCACCGTCAAATCCTTGCGTTTGATCACCGCCGCGCCGAGGCTGACGTTCATCAGCGAACCGCCGCCCTTCTTCTTGCCGGTGCGGTTCGCGGCCTTCTTCTTGGCGGTAAGCACGGCCGGCTTGATCGAAGTGGGAAACAATCCCTTGCTCTTGAGTTCGATTGCCGCCGCTTCCTCGGAATCGGCGTTGATCTTGCCCTTCTGTTCTCTGCCGTTTCCGTCCATCGCGGAGTAGAGATATTGCGGCATGATGCATTCTCCAATTGGGTTTTATTGCAAAGGCGCCTCTCGCGCCGGTTCTCCATCAGGTGTAACGAACAACCTCGTCCACGCTCGATTCATGATTGAAAATCGCCGCAAGTCCGTCTTCCCGCAGCGTGCGCATCCCCTGCTCCCGCGCCTTGTCGCGGATCGCGGAGGTCGGCGCATTATCCGAAATCAGCTCGCGGATGTCGCCGTTGACCACCAGAAGCTCCGTCAGCGCCTTCCGCCCCTTATACCCGGTGTAATTGCAGGTCGGACACCCTTTGCCGTAGCAGAACTTGCGGTCGCCGATCTCCTCCCGCGTCAGATTGAGCCGCTCCAGATCGTCGTCGGTCGGCGTGTAGAGCGTCTTGCAGTTCTTGCAGACCCGACGGATCAGCCGCTGCCCCAGCACACCCGCCAGCGAGGAACTGATCAGGAACGGCTCCACTCCCATATCCACCAGTCGAGTCACCGTGCTCGCCGCGTCGTTGGTGTGCAGCGTGCTGAACACGAAGTGCCCGGTCAGCGACGCTTCGATCGCAATCTGGGCGGTTTCAAAGTCGCGGATTTCTCCGACCAGGATCCGGTCCGGGTCCTGCCGGAGGAAGGCGCGCAGCGCCCGTTCGAAGGTCATCCCCACCGCATCGTTGATCGGGCACTGAATGATCCCTTCAATATCGTATTCGACCGGGTCTTCGGCGGTGAGCAGCTTGTCCTCCGGATTGTTGATCTCGCCGAGCGCCGAATAAAGCGTCGTGGTCTTGCCGGAACCGGTCGGACCGGTCACCAGCAGAATGCCGTTGGGCAGGTGGATGAGTTCCCGCAGCTTCTCCAGCACGTCCTCGCCGATGCCGAGCGAGTCGAGGCTCAGATTCACCACCGACCGGTCGAGCACGCGGAGCACCACCGATTCCCCGTAGCTGGTCGGCAGACAGGATACACGCAAATCGATCGGCTTGCCGTTGACCTTGAGCTGAATACGGCCGTCCTGCGGCCGGCGGCGTTCCGAAATGTTCAGCCCGGAGATAATCTTCACCCGGCTGATCACCGGCACCGCCAGACTCTTCGGCGGCGGCGGCATCTCATAGAGCGCGCCGTCCACCCGGTAGCGGATGCGGAAGTTCTTCTCAAACGGCTCGAAGTGAATGTCCGACGCCTTGTCCTTGATCGCCTGCTGCATCACCACGTCCACGAACTTGACGATCGGCGCGTCGTTGGAGTGGTCGACATCGTCCTCCTCGACGATCTCCTCATGCTCCCCGAACGCGGCGACGATGTCCGCCACCGTGTCGACCTTCTCCGGATAGTAACGTTCCAGCTCCTGGTCGAACCGGTCCGGATCGACCGGCACCGGCAGAATATTGTGGTTGATGATGAACCGAAGCGACTCCACCGTCTGGTAGTCGAGCGGATTGCGCATCGCCAGATGGAGCATATCCTCATCCTCATCGAGCTTGAGCGGAATCACGCCGTAACTCCGGGCCGTGTTGACCTCAATGAGATCGATCACCTCCTTCGGCAGATCCTCGTCGGTGGGAATCCAGACGTAGGAGCCGAGATTCTCCGCCATCGCCTCAAGCATCTCCTTTTTGGTGAAGATGCCGAAATTTTCAATGATCTCCATGACCGGCTTGCCGGAGCGTTCATGTTCGTCGACCACCTCCCGGAGCTGGTCCTTCAGGCCGGGATGGCCCTGGGAACGCTCATTGGTGAGCAGATCGATCAGTGCGGAACTTTCGATATCGAGCATTTTATCAGTCCTGCCGCTTAATTTTCATCCATCAACGTGACGAAGATCACCTCTTCGAGCGTGGAAATCCCCGCCTCCGCCTTGCGCATCGCGTCGTCCCGGAGCGAACGCATCCCGGCCCGGCGGGCCGCTTCACGGATCACGCCCGATGACTCGTTCGCAAACACCAGCCGCGCAATATCCTCGGTGATCTGAAAGATTTCATAGATGCCAATCCGGCCCTTGTAGCCGGTGTGGCCGCACTTCTTGCACCCCGTCCCCTTGTAGAACTGATGGTTGGCGAGATACTCCGGTGACAACCGCAACATCTTGATCTCCGCCGCGGAGGGCGTGTACGGCTTTTTGCATTCCGGGCAGATCCGGCGCAGCAGCCGCTGCGCCATCACCGCCCGCAGCGCCGTCGCCACCAGGAACGGTTTCACCCCCATGTCGACCAGTCGGGTGATCGCGCCCGGCGCGTCGTTGGTGTGCAGCGTACTGAACACCAGGTGACCGGTCAGCGCGGCGTTGATGGCGATTTCAGCGGTTTCAACGTCGCGGATCTCTCCGACCATGATGATGTTCGGCGCCTGACGGAGCATCGAGCGGAGCGCCGCGGCGAAGGTCATCTCCACGTGCCGGTCCACCTGCACCTGGTTGATGCCGGGCAGCTGGTATTCGACCGGGTCTTCGACGGTGATGATCTTGCGGCTCGGAGTGTTGATCGTGTTAAGAAACGCGTAGAGTGAAGTGGTCTTGCCGGAACCGGTCGGACCGGTCACCAGAAAGATGCCGTCCGGCAAACTGATGATGCGGTTGACCAGTTCAAGGTCGTCCGCGTAGAATCCCAGCTTCGGAATGTCGAGCTGAATGCTCGCCTTGTCGAGGATTCGCATGACCACGCTCTCGCCGTGGGTGGTCGGAATCGAAGACACACGCAGGTCGATGTCCTTGTCGCCGACCGAAAGCTGAATGCGTCCGTCCTGCGGAATGCGCTTCTCGGTGATGTCGAGGTGGGACATGATTTTGATTCGGCTGGTGAAGTTGGCCTGCAGATACTTCGGGGGGCCGTCCACCTCCCGCAGCGCACCGTCCACCCGGTAGCGGACCCGGTAGCGCTTCTCCATCGGCTCGAAATGAATGTCCGACGCCTTCATCTTGTAGGCGTCGATCAGCAGTTTAGTCACCAGGCGGATGATCGGGGCATCGGCATCTTCGGCGGTCTCCGCCTCGCCGAGGCGGCTGTCGGCAGCCTCCTCGTTCTGTTCGATCAGCATATCGGCGTCGGCGATGTTGGCGTCGCCGAGAAAACGGTTGACCTGTTCGGTCTCGTCGGCATAATGCTTGGCGATCTGGAGGTCGATCTGCCGCTGCGGGGCGATGACTGCGTCGACGTCGCCGCCGAGCAGATAGCGCAGCGTATCGAGCGTCTCCATGTCGGTCGGATCGCTCATGGCGATGGTGAGCAGATTGTCGTGCTTCATCACCGGCACCACCCGGTAGTGGAGCGCGATGTCGCCGCTCATGGAGTCGATCACCTCCTGCGGAATATCGTAGTGGCTGAGGTCGAGCAGTTCCATGCCGTACTGCTGTGCGAGCATGGCGAGCAGCTCCTGCTCCTGAACGATGCCCTTTTTCTTGAGAATGTCCACCGCGTCGACGAACTCTTCGCTGTCGGCGGCCTCCTGCCGGGCCTGGGCAACCTGCTCCGGAGTGACCATGCCGTACTCCTGAAGCAGCCCGAGAACGTATTCGGTATCTCTGGCCAAAATCCACCCCCTGTTGAACCGTTTTCTTGTAAAGCGGCGCCGCCTCGGAGGAACAACTGCTGTCGGCGGTTCCGCAAAAATATCCGTTTCTGAAAGTTAATGCCGTTTCCGGAAAATGTCAAGCCTCGGTGACGATATCTGCAATGATTTTCTCGATTACCGCGGGATAATCCGGGATTTTCCGCTCCTCGGCCTCGGCCAGCTCCAGCGGCACCGAGGTCGCCGGGCTGGAGGGTGCGAAGACCGTGCAGCTGTCCGGCGCCGGAATGCAGGAGAGCTCCATCGTGCCGATCGTTTCCGCAATCCGGATCGATTCGTTCTTGTCCGCTCCGACCAGCGGCCGGAGCACCAGCATGTCGACCGCCCGGTTGATGGTGTTCATATTGTTGATGGTCTGACTCGCCACCTGTCCGACCGCCTCGCCGGTGACCAGCGCCCGGCAGTCGCTGCGCAGCGCGACCTGTTCGGCGATACGCAGCATCGCGCGACGGTAAAGGACGGTGCGCATCCGCTCGTTGCAGCAGTCGCGGATCAGTTTCTGCAGCGGAGCGAGGTTGCACAAATGGAGTTTGCCCCGGAGCTGCCATTCGTTGAGGTGGCGGGCGATGCGGCGCACCTTCTCCTCGGTCTCCGGCGGCGTGTAGGGCGAGCTGTGAAAGGTGATGTAATCGGTCGGGCAGCCGCGTTTCATGACCATCCACGCCGCCACCGGAGAGTCGATGCCGCCGGAGAGCAGCGTCAGCACCCGGGGATTGCTCCCGACCGGCAGGCCGCCTGGGCCTGGCAGAGAGTTCCAGAAGAGCGCGGCGAACTCGTCGCGCACCTCGCAGCCGAGGGTGATTTCCGCATGGTCGAGATCGAGCTTGAAGCGCCGTTCCCCGAGCCGCTCGGCGATGGCGCTGACCAGATCGATTTCGATCTCCTGCGAGCGGAAGGGGAAGCGCTTGTTGCTCCGGCGCGCCCGCACGCGGAAGGTTACGTTGTCCCGCGTCTCCATCGCCGTGCCGAGCACTTCGGGAGCCATGGCGACGGCGGCTTCGCGGATGGCATCCATTTCGACCGGGAGCCGTACCGCCGGCGAGAAGGACTCCAGCCCGAACGCTTTCGCCAGCTGCGGCAGAATCGCCTCCATCTCAGCGGCGGAAAAGGCTCCTCCGTCGACGCGGTTCACCCAGATTCTTCCCCGGACCCGGTGGACCCGGCAGACGCCGACTTCCCGGAGCAGATGGGAGATGTTATCGACCAGGCAGCGTTCGAACATATTGCGGTTGTTGCCTTTGGTCGCGATTTCGTGATAGCGGCAGATGATGCTGTTGTACATGATTTCTTCCTGAAGTTCCAGATGGTTGCAGACAATACCATACGAGCGTGATTTTTTCAAGTCCGGCAGCAGGGAAAAACGACCGCTTTCCGGCAAAATTACGACTCCTCCCACGCTCCGGCCGCCCGGCGGCGGTATTCCCGCGGCGAGATGCCGAAGAACTTGTGAAACCGCGTGGAAAAGTAATAGGGATCCGACATGCCGGATTGTTCGGCAACCTCACTGATCGGGAGGCCGGATTGTTCGAGCAGCCGCGCCGCCCGGCGGAGCATGGCGCACTCCCGGTACTGGCGTGGCGAGATGCCGGTCACCTTCCGAAACTTTGCAAAGAGCGCCGCACGCGACAGGCCGCAGCGGGCGGCGATGCGGTCCACACTGTCGCTGCTGTTGAGCAGCAGCTCCTGCGCAAGGCGGATGGAGGAATCCGGCTCCGCCCGGACCGTCTGGATCCGGTTGAAGCCGCGCACCAGCACACTTTCGAGCAGCAGCATTGCCAGCGGATTCCAGCCCGGGGGACGAAGCAGTTCCAGTTGATGGGATTCGAGCAGCGTATTCCAGATCGTCGCCTCCTCTTTTCCGGAAAATCGGACGGCTCCGGCTCCGGGAATCGTCTGCGGCCACTGCAGCGCCTCCGCCATATGCGGACGGGCGAGAAAGTGAAACCAGAGCAGTTCCCAGCCCGGCTCCGGCAGGAACCGGTGACAGAAACCGGGAGTCATCAGAATGAGCGTCCCCTGTTCCGGAGAAAAAGAGTTGCCTTCGCAGGAAAGAGCGCCTCGACCGGAGCGGACGAAAATCATCCCCCAAGGGGCGATGAACCGCTGATACCAGGGACGGCATCCCGATATGCAGACAGTCCGCCCCGAAACCAGGTCATCTTCGGAAGCCAGATTGAGTTTCTGAGGCATATTTAGACGAAATCAAAGGTTTTTTGGATATTTCACCATTTTTTTACAGATATTTTCAAGTATAATATAAAAGGAAACAAAAAGAAAACAACCTGATGGAAAAATAATGTTACAGTTTTCTCATTCGACCACCGTATCGCCGCAGCCGGGAACGATTCGATTCAAAGGAAGCGTCGGCGCGCAGATGGACCGGTTTCTGAACCGCCGCCTCCGTTCGGAAGAGGGCCGTCTGGCCTATCAGGAGGCGGAGGAGGCCTTCCGCAACAAGCTCGACGACGCCTCCGGAATTCACGGCATCTGGCAGGGGGAATTCTGGGGCAAGTGGATCATCGGCGCGGTGCGCACCGCGGAGTATTATGACGACGATGAGCTGCGCGAATTCATCCGGCAGGGGGTGTACCGGCTGCTCGCGTTGCAGGAGCCTTCCGGCTACCTCGGCACCTACCGCGACCCGATGAACGTCTTTGCCGCCGACCCGGCCCGGACTGAACCGGTGCTCGGCTGGCCATGCAACTGGAACTGGAACATCTGGTGTCGCAAATACACGCTCTGGGGGTTGATCGAGGCGTGGCGCCTGCTAAAGGAACCGGAAATCCTCGCGGGGGCCGAACGGCTGGCCATGCACCTTATCCATTCGCTGCAGGAGCACCAGATCCGGCTCGGTGCGACCGGCACTTTTACCGGAATTCCGAGCGGTTCGATTTTGAAGCCGATGGTGCTGCTTTATCGCGCCACCGGGAACGCGGAGTTTCTCGATTTCGCACGGAAGATCGCCGCCGACTGGAAGCGCCCCGACAACCTCGCGCCGAACCTGATCGCCAATGCACTCTCCGGCCGCCCGGTGTACGAGTGGTATCCGAAACCGGAGAAGTGGGCGAAGGTGTATGAGATGCTCTCCTGTTTCGACGGATTGATCGAACTCTACCGGGAAACCGGGGATCGGGAACTGCTCGAAGCGGCGAAATCCTTCCATGCGCTGCTGCACCGGGGGGAGTACAATCTGCTCTTCAGCGTCGGCTTCAACGACATCTTCCGCCACGCGGCGGCGCAGCTCAACGCGATCTCCGAACCGTGCGACGTGCTCCACTGGATGCGGCTCTGCTATGAGCTTTTCATCGAGACCGGCGAAAAGCGCTATCTTGACGATTTCGAGCTGGCGTTTCTCAACCCCTTCCTCGCCGCCGCCTGCCGGGATGGGAGCTGGGGGGCGCGCGGCGTCCGCAGTCACGGGCGGCACCTGATCGTTTTCGAACAGGCGGGAATGAGGCGCAATCACTGCTGTGTGAACAACATGCCGCGCGGTTTCCTGAACGCGGTCCAGGCGGCGGTGACGCTGAACGGCGACGCGGTTTCGGTCAATCTCTACGTCGAGGCGGAGGGAAAGTTCCCGCTCCCGGGCGGCGGAGAGCTTTCGTTTGCGCTCTCCGGCGATTACGCGGGGCAAGGAGAGGTGCTCCTGACGCTGGAACTCTCCGGCGCGGCCGATGTGCCGCTGCGTCTGCGGGTTCCCGGCTGGGCGACCTCGGCAAAGATCGAGAGCGGCGGTGTGCGGCGCGAGGCGTCGGGCGAGTGGATCGAAGAGAAAATTCCGGCGGGCCGCTCCGAAATCCGACTTCGTTTCGGCCGGAAGCTGGAGATCCGCCATCACCTGCCGCCGGAGGAGACGGACGGCTGGTATGAGATGCGCTGGAACGAGCCGGGCATGGAGGGGATGTTCCGCACCGAACCGGGCAGCACGCTGGTGTACGGGCCGCTGTTGCTGGCGCGGAGCAAATTCATCGGCAATACGGAAGCGGAGATGTTCGGTCCGGCGCTGGAGCCCGGTTTCGACTGTCGGCTGCGGCGGATTGCCTCGGCAGAGGCGCACTGTGTGTTTGAGGCGGATTTCGGCACCTTCACCACCCGGGTGTGCGACTACGCTTCCGCTGGAAACGCGATTCTCGACGACGTCCATTTTTTCAGCGTCTATTTCTGAACGGAATACACGGAGGTCCAATATGAAGGTGACGGTTCATGGCAGAACGAGGGCGATGGCGACCGCTTTCCCGTCGCTCCGGGGAAGGAGTTCCGGGAGAAATTCCTCCGGTGGAGCCTTATTTACTTTAATCGAACTCCTTATTGTAATTGCAATCATCGCAATCCTGGCGGCCATTCTGCTGCCCAGTCTGCAGCGGGCGAGAGAGAAGGCGGCGAGCATACAATGTCTCTCCAACCTGAAACAACTCGGCGTCGGTTCGCAGCTGTACATGGACACCTATCGGGACCTGCCGGGACAGAATTTTTTTGCCGTCAACGGCATGATCTGGGACGGCACGGCTCTGTACGGGGGAATTGCCAAGCTCATCGGATACTCTGAAAACGTGCTCGGAAAAAACACCGCGTTCACCTGTCCGTTCGCCGTCCGGACCCGTCCTTATGTGGATGACTGGTGGCCGATGAGACGCAATTATGCGATCAGTCCCCGGGCGATGTCGCTGGATGCCGACAACGTTCCCTACGATTACAGCACGCCGCTGCCACAGATTCGCCGGCCGAGCGGCATGCTGTTGATAGGCGACACCATGATTTACACCGTCAACCAGGGACGGCATTTCCCCGCCACCTATTTGCCTAATGTAGGCACCAATCTCTCCAACTACCTTACCAACATCGCGCAGATGCACAGCGGGCGGATTCAGGAGCTTTATGTGGATGGGCACGCTTCTTCGATGACGATGCAGGAGCTGGCGGAATTGAACAACTTCAATGCCGGAAGCGGATTGGTCTTCTGGAAGGGATATTGAACGGTAACCAGGAGAGATTTTGAATGCGCTTCTTTTCTACATGGATCGTATGTATTTCCTTTCTTCTGCCAGGTTTCGCGGCGGAATTCAAAGTCGGGCAGAGCTGGAATGAATCGGTCGCATCGCGGGATCCGCTCTCCGGCCTGGAGATACGTCAGCTGACGACGAAAGGGATTTACAACCAGGGCCCGACCATTCATAAAGACACCGCTTTCCCGGGGGGGAAAGACGAGGTGATTTTTGCCGCTTTCCGGGAAAACGCCACCTTGCTGATGAGCGGGAATCTGAAAAACGGCACTCTGACAATACATGATGTTCAACCCGGGAGGTATCCGGCCACCGGTGATGAGCGGAGAGATTTTTTCCGAAACATTCGATATCAGGGAATTGACATCGCCGCGTCCCTGCGCCATCGAAAGGTCGCAGTTGCCCGACAGGGCAGCCGGGAACTGCGGTTGATTGATCTCGACAGCCACGCCGTGCGACAGGCGATTCCGGAAGAGCCGACCGGCTGGAGTGTTTCCGCTCCGATCTTCTCCGCAGACGGGAAGCGCCTCATTTTCTGTGAACGGTCGGAAGCGCTGAAGAAAAACAGTCGGCAAAATCCCCAATGGCCGATGTTCTACCAGTCGATCGGACTGGATGGGAACAATCTGCGTGCTCTCTATTTTCATCCCTGGGGTCAGACACACATCTTCCCGAATCCGGTGAAGCCGGAACTCTGGATCGTAAAATGCGGCCGCCCGGAATTCTACAGCCGGGGCGAGGAACGGGAGCAGGCGGACCGGGAGCCGGATACCTTCATTCTCAACGCCGGGACTGCGGCAACCACGCCGCTCCTGCCGCGCAATCCGAACAAGCGGGTAACCCATCTGAGCTGGAATCACGACGGAACCAGAATCGTCTATCACGGGCAGGCGAAGGGAGGAGGCAATTTCATCGGAGCGATGACGTCGGAGGGGAAGGTCCTCTGGGAGCACATTTTCGCCGACTGGAATTTCAAGCGGAACGGCAGCAATCACATCTGTGCGGACACGGTCGGGGATTTCATCATCGACGACGGCATTGCGGTGCCCGGACAGCTCTCGCTTCTGGACTACCGCAATGCCGGTACCGCTGGAGCCCCCGCCATCTATCCGATTGCCGGTTGGCAAAATGAGTGGACGGGTCTGCCGTATCAACTTTCCCACCCGCATCCGGCAGTTTCTCCGGATGGTCGGTATCTGGTGTTCTACGGGTGCCGCGGCGGCAGAACGCATGTCTATTGCGTGGATCTTCAACCGTTGCGGAGTCAACTGGGGCGTTGATCTTATTCCCCCGTTGACAGCACTCCCGTCACTTTTCGAAAAATGACGGGAGTTTTCGTTGTTTTCCGCTCAAATCCGCCAAAAATTCCCGCCGTCACTTTTCCGTCACTCTCCCGCCGTTTTCTCCGGCGGCCGGGAGCTGCCGGAATAAGTTTCTTCTGTAGTCGACCGTATCCCGCGACCCGTACAATGACGCAGGAATTCCTTCCCGCCTCCTCGTCCTGTGACGAAAAGAAAAGATTCCTCTTCCATTTTCTTATATGATTTTATAAAAAAACAATGCATTTATCCGAATATAATAAGAAAAATTTCAAAAATCTTATATGATATCTTGCTTTTTTCATTTCTTTCTGCTATAATTAATAAAAAAGGAATCGCAGAATGCAGAAAGGACGCGTTGCAATGGCGGGAAATTCGGGGAAATGGCGGCGGCTGATCATGGCGATTGCCGCGGTTCTCTATTGCAGCCTCGGAGCATTTCTGGTCACCAGCCGCGAAGGCGATTCCTCAGGCGGCCGGGAGATCCAGCTGACGCTGACGGTTCCGGCCGGACAGACCACCGACCCCATCTATCGCGGAGCCATCGACCGGTTCGAAGCGGAAAATCCCGGCGTATCCGTCAAACTCATTCCGGTTTCCAGCCGGAACTACTACCAGAAGGTCATGGTGATGGTCGCCGGCAACTGCGCTCCGGATCTGATGTGGATGGGGCAGAGTTTCAATGAATTCGCCGACAAAGGACTGTTTCTCGATCTGTCAAGACGGATCCGACAGGCCCGAATCGATCTCAACGAGTACAAGCCGGCTGTCCTCAACTGGTACCGGCGCGGAAAACGGCTCTACTCCCTGCCGTTCGGCGAGGATGTCAGTTTCCTCTTCTACAACCGGCGACTTTTCCGGGAAGCGGGAGTGCCGTATCCGACCGACGACTGGTCGCTGGAGGAGTTTCTCGCGGCGGCACGGAAGCTGACCCGGCGCGATGCAGAAGGGCGGGTTCTCTGCTATGGATTTCGCGGGCAGCTGGAACCCGGCGTTTTCGGCGCGGCTCCGATTCGCATTTCCGACGGCGAGGTGGATTGCGACACGCCGGAAATGCGGGAGTATTTCCGTGTCAACCTCGAACTCGCCCACCGGTGGCGCGTCGCTCCGACGCCGGAGGAGATGCAGACCATGAACATCGATGTCCTCAGCAGCTTCCGGCAGGGACAGGTGGCGATGATGCCGGGATTTACCATGAACATCTTTCAGGCTCTCGAAACCTTCCGGGGGATGGAGTTCGACATGACGCTGCAGCCGAAGGTGAAATGCTTCTCGCAATGGGCGTCGAGCCACGCCATCTGTATCAGTAAAGATACAAAATATCCGGAAGAGGCGTGGAAGCTGTTTCTCAAATTCCAGGAACGGGAATTCCAGCTGCCGATGTCCCATCGGATGCTTCCGGCCCGAAGTTCGCTGGTCGAAGAGGCGCTGGCGCCGTCTCCGGACCGTCCGGCCAACTACCGGGTGCTGGCCCGGGCGCTGGCGGTGATGGCGCCGACGCCGCGAGTCCCGCATCTGCAGGAGCTGATGGCCGTATTCTCCCGCTTCTCCGGTCAGGTAATGAGCCGCCGCCTCCTGCCGGCAGAGGGGATGCGCCAATGCGCCGCAGAAATGCACCGTCGGCGGGAACTGTTTCGGAAAACCGATATGGAGAGTGAGGAATGAAAAGTCGTTTCCCCTGGGTACCGTGGTGTTATCTGGCATCGAACATCAGCGGCTTCCTTTTGTTCACAGCGGTTCCGGTGGTCCTGGCGTTCGCTCTGAGTCTCTTCCGGTGGGATATCTTTCACACGCCGGTGTTTGTCGGTCTGGAAAATTTCCGCAATCTGCTCGGCTTCCGCTGGACCGACGGAACACTGCAACCGTGCGACCCGGAATTCTGGCAGTACCTCGGCAACACGCTGTTTCTGATGCTGGCCATTCCGGTAAACATGCTCGTGGCGCTGCTGATTGCCATGTTACTGAACCATACGCTTCGCGGCATGGGGCTCTTCCGCACCCTCTTCTATCTGCCGACCATCTGCGGCGGCGTCGGGATGTTCCTGCTCTGGGGATACATCTTCGCTCCGGAAACCGGACTCTTGAATCAGCTTCTCGCTCTCGTCGGCATCTCCGGACCGGGATGGCTGACCAACTACCACTGGGCGAAACCGGCGTTGATGCTGATGGGGCTGTGGGGCGCGATGGGCGGAGTCAACATGCTGCTCTATCTGGCCGCCCTGCAGGGAATTCCGGCGGAACTCTACGAGGCTGCAGAGATCGACGGCGCCGGGAGATTCCGCAAATTCGTCAGCCTCACGGTGCCGCTGCTGGCCCCGACCAACTTCTTCATCTTCGTGATGTCGGTAATCAGCGGATTTCAGGGAGGCTTCGATGCGGCGTTCGTCCTGACGCAGGGCGGCCCCGCCGGATCGACCACCACGCTCAGTTATTACATTTACAACCACGCTTTCGTCTGGTTCAACATGGGATACGCGGCGGCGATCGCACTGGTTCTTTTCGCGCTGGTGCTGGCGATCACGGCGCTCAACTGGAAATTCGGGGGGAAAAATCATGCCGCATAACCGGGCCGTACAACTCTTCTTTCTCTACCTCGGCCTGATCTTGGTGTCGGTAACCACCGCGTACCCTCTGCTCTGGATGGTGGCGGTGTCGCTCCAGGCGCCCGGTGCGGAACTTTCGGGATTCCGGGTGCTCCTGCCCTCCTCGGTCACTCTGGAGAGTTACCGGGTGGTCTTTCTCGAAACCGGATTTCTGCGGGCATTTCTGAACAGCGTTTTCGTCACGGTCGGAGTCACCGCGGGGCAGGTGTTCACCAGCAGTCTGGCGGCCTACGCGTTCGCCCGGATGCGTTTCTTCGGGCGTGACCGGATTTTTCTCGGATATCTGGCGACAATGATGGTGCCGGGCGCGGTGACGATGATTCCGGTGTTTCTGATTCTGCGCAGTTTCGGCTGGGTGGACAGCTATCTGGCGCTGATCGTGCCGTCGATGTTCAGTGCGTACGGGACATTTCTGCTGCGCCAGTTCTTTCTCTCGTTGCCGCGGGATCTTGAGGAGGCGGCGATGGTCGACGGCTGTACCAGCTGGGGGATCTACTGCAACGTCATTCTTCCACTTTCGCGCAACGCGCTCCTGACGCTGACCATTCTGACGTTCATGGGCACGTGGAAAGGGCTGCTCTGGCCGCTGATCGTAACGCACAGCGCCGACCTCTACACGCTGCCGCTGGCATTGACCAAGTTCAACGAGATGAATGTGGTGCAGTGGAGTCTGCTGATGGCGGGAGCCGTCATCATGACACTGCCGCTGCTGATCTTGTTTCTTTTCACGCAACGCTGCTTCACCCGCGGCATCCTGCTGGGCGCGGTGAAGGGCTAACCGGGAGTTGTTTATGGCAAAACCAACCTTGCAGTCCAAAGCGTATCAGATGATTCTCGACAAGATCATCTCCGGGGAATTCCAGCCTGGAGCGGAGATGCGGGAGGCGCCGCTGGCCCAGGCGCTCGGCATCAGCGTGACGCCGATCCGGGAAGCGCTCCGCCGGTTGGAACGGGAGGGGTGGCTTGAAACCTTCCCCTACCGCGGCTGTTTCATGCGTCGGATCTCCAGAGAGGAGCTGATCCAGCTCTCGCTGATGCGGGAGAGTCTTGAAGTGGTCTGTGTCGAACAATTCTGCCGGAACGGCACCGAACAGGACATCGAACTGGTCGAGGAGAATCTCCGCAACTCCCGCCGGCTGATGGAACGGGTGTTCGCCGGCGAGCTGGATGAATCCGCTGCAGTTCTGGAAATGTACCAGCTGGACAAGGAGTTTCATCAACTGATCATTGCGGGTGCACACCGTTCCTGGCTGGAGCAGGAGCTGCGCAAGTGGAGCATGCAGCTTCAGACCTACGCCGCGCTGACGGAACTGCCGCTGCCGACGCATGACCGGTTTGAACAGATTCCGTGTGTCATCCGGCAGCACGAGGCGATCAGTCTGGCGCTGCAGATGGGGTGGAGCCAGGCGGCGCAGGAGCTGATCCGCATCCATATCCGTCCGGAGGTGGCAATGACGGAGGAGCAGCGCCGGCGGGAGGCTGGTTTTTACCAGCGCCTGTTGAGGGAGTGGAATTCTGCGGAAAGCGAGGAGTGCTCATGAAAACAATGTTGCAGTGGGGACTGCTGCTGACGGTTGCGCTGCCGCTCTTTGCGAATTCCAGCTGGGAGTCGCTGCGCCGAGCCGCATTGGAGCGTCGTCGCATGGTGATCTACAATACCGACGGGTGTGATGCGGGAGTCTATTTCCCCCGAAATCTGGCGGCAACTCCGGAAAATTTTCTTTCCCGACGGTTGATCCACGTCCGCGGCAGTCAGGTGGATTCGGTATTTTATTGTCCGATCTCAAGCGGATTCGGCAATTTCACCTGCCGTCTGAAAACAGCAGACTGGTTCATCAAAGATGCGCCGATGTATCCGAAATTCCGTAATATCAGCAGGGACCTCAACCGCCTCGGCACCGATCCTCTGCGACTGGCTGGCGAGTTCTGCCGCCGGGAGAAGCTGGAATTTTTCGTCTCCATCCGTGTCAACGATACGCATGATGCGGCGGGGACCCTGGAGAACCCCCATCATCTGCTGCCGAAATTCAAACAGGAACATCCGGAGTTTCTGATGGGGACACCGGATCGACGGCCGCCGTACTGTTCCTGGAGCGCGGTGGATTTCTCTCATCCGGAAGTCAGGGCCAGAATGCGCAATTTCGTCCGGGAATTTGCAGCCGGATACGATATAGACGGCATCGAATATGATTTCATGCGGCACATGCAGCTGTTTCGATCGGTGGCCTGGGGAGGAGTCGCCTCTTCCCGGGAGCTGGCAACGATGACCGAATTTCTCCGCGAATTACGAGCCATCACCGAAGAGGAAGGCCGAAAACGAGGTCGTCCGATTCTGGTGGCGATCCGGGTCCCGGATTCCCCCGAATATTGCCGCGCTGTCGGAATCGATCTGGAGGCGTGGCTGAAAAACCGGGTAACGGACCTGTTGATCGCCGGCGGATATTTTCACCTGGAACCTTGGAGCAACATGGTCGCTCTCGCCCGCCGCTACGGAGTCAAGTTCTACGCCTCGCTGGATGAATCGCGAATCCGCACCTCTCTGCTCGCCGCGCCGGAGCGCAACAGCGCTGCAGGGTACCATGCCCGAGCTCTGGAAGCACTGGAGAGCGGTGCGGACGGCCTCTATTACTTCAATTTGGAGGGAGCAGACGCCATGCGCCGACTGCTCTGGGGGAACAAGGAAAAACTACGCGGCGTCGACAAGGCATATTACGCCCGGGTTCGCGGCAGCGGCGGGTATCAGCCCGGCTTCTATCTGCGTGGCGGCGATCGTTTTTTGAAACTGCCCGCCCTGGAACCGGCTTTTCCGCAGCCGCTGTTTCGTGGTCGACCGTTCACCTTTCCTCTGTTCATCGGCGACGACCTGTCGCAGCCGGAAGTACGAAAACGCGTTCCCTCCGTGTCGCTGCGGTTCGCAGCTTCCGCCCCCGCCGGGACACGGTTTCCAATGGAGGTCAACGAGCATCACTACACCGCAGAGGCCGATGGAGACAACTGGGTGCTCCGCCTCCCGCCCGAGGCGATACAGAAAGGAAAAAACCACATTCTAATCGCCGCAGAACCGCCGGCAGGCAACTCCGACTGGAAAATGGAACGGATTTTATCCGGAAAGGTTCTGCTGCGCCATTCCGCACAAGGTAAATGGCGGCGCCTCTTCCCCAACCGGGCGGATAAGGTCGAAAGCATTGTGGAAAATTCCCTGCGGATCACGGACTGGAGTCGTCAGGCGATTCCGAACTTCATCCATCCATTACCTGCTCGAAACGGGATTTTCAGCGTGGGATTCTCCCTCCTGGTGGAACCGGAGAGTGAGGCCGGCACCGTGGTTGCCCGAATTGCAGCCGGTAAAAAGATTGAGGTGGTGGAGTTCAGGCCCGACGAAATCCTCTTCCGGCATTCCGGAAACCGAATTCGGTTTTCCACAACCGATCGGTTTCACCGCTATGAGCTGTCCTCCGACGGCACAGCTCTTGTTTTGACAGCGGATGGACACACGTCGCTGCGTTCGTTCTGGAACACTTCCATTCGCGACGAAAAAGCACGATTGACAGGCCATACGCTGTCGACCGAATGGATGAATTCGGACAGCTTGCTGATCGGTTCTCTTTCGAAGCAGGGCCTGGGGGCCTCCCGCTGGAAGGAAATCGATCTGGAGGTCCCGGCAGTCCAGCTTCGTGACGCGGTTCTGCTGATTGAATTTCCCGAACAACCGCCCGGCCAGCTCATGAAGGCGGCCGCCCAGTCGACAAAGGAGATTGCTTCTCTGGCGGTTCGAAATGGCGAACTGCAACTCTCCTCTCTCATTCGGAACCGCTATCAGGCGAAATGCCTCTCCACCGGAGAGAATTCGGTAACGCTGAATCATTCCGGCGGCAGCGGCAGTCTGGAGTATCAATGTTTTGAAATTCCGGTCCGGGGCTGGAGAGATCCACTCCGCGCTCCTGTCGTGATGGAATGGCGCGCACGAGAAGTTGCGCCCGCCAGCAACGGCAGAGGCAGCTTCATGGCGGCCTGCATGGCGGGAGCTCGCCCGAAAGGGAGTTATGAATTCGTCTTCTGCACCGGGTTCGGCCGAATTCTGCTGCCGTGGGGGAAGGCGGTCACACTGCCCGGGCCTTCGACAGCAATGCATACATTCCGGGCAATTTTGGATCCGGAGAGCGGTTTGGGCGGATTGTGGATCGACGGAAAAATCGCCGGCTGGGGACCTGTGCCGTCAAATCCGGGACGTCCATCCCCGTTCTGTCGAATCGGCGACGCATCAGGAAGCATTTCAGGGAAAGTACAATTGGAATATTTCAAACTCAGCATTTCACCCCGGAGGAAAGAAAAATGAAACATACATTCACTCTTATCGAACTTCTCGTCGTTATCGCTATTATCGCTGTTCTTGCCGCGATGCTGCTTCCCGCCTTGAACAAAGCGAGAGAGCGTTCTCTGGCGATCCAGTGTGTCAACAATCAAAAACAAACATTGCAATACATTCACTTTTATGCGGACGACAACAAAAGTTGGTTCGTCACCCGGGGCAGTGCGAATACTTACATGATCAGAATGAATGGGATCATAACCAATTACCCGAGCCTGTTCGCGCAGGTCTATTTCCGATATGTTGCACCGACGACCGACAACTACAAGCAAAAGTCCTCTTTTCTGCGGTGTCCGAAATTGCCGCCGGACGCGACGGAATATGCCAACAATGCGTTTGGTATGCCACGCATTCATACCCATTGGAGCAAATATATCACGGATGGAGGATTTGTCCGGGCCGATCCCGCGGATGGCAATACAGGAGCGCTGGTCTTCAATCGGATTCGAAAAAATAAGGCGATTTTGACCGAAACCTACAGCATTACCAGCGGCACTTCCGTGTTCGGTTGGCAGTTCACCCAGAATTATCAGTATTTTCTGCATAGCAATCGGGCTGATGTGGGGTGGACTGATGGTCATGTCTCGTCGGTTTCCCCGGATCAAATGCGGACGGAGCTCAAAGACGCAATCGCTGCCGCAGGCGGCAGTGCCGGTTATTTGAACGGCAAACTTCAGGTGAAAACCTATTGACAAAATCGTCATGTTCTCCCGCCTGATCTGCGGGAGTTCGATAACGCTGAAGTTGTCGAATTAAAGAGGTCCGGAAAAGTTGCGGAGAGATCCGGTCTTTTTATAGCAGAAAGATTCCAATCAATACCCCATCTGAATAAAACAAAAAATACTCCTGAAATCCGGGGAGGGGGCCATCTCGCCAGGAGAACCGAGAAACTCTCCTGTTTCAGTCGGGCGACACGGTACCAGCTCTGCCGAAACGAATGGTCTCATCCTCTCTTCGAAAGTATGCGCCCAGCGAGCCCCATGGTGAGGAGGAAGAGGGATTTTTTAGAGTGGGA
>ENA-UONW01000466-UONW01000466.1-human-gut-metagenome-genome-assembly--contig:-CS52-NODE-466-length-59778-cov-29.134052_pt1 | contig 59778 bp, 50 predicted proteins | sample MGYA00242463_ERZ724010 | MGnify/ENA metagenome assembly ERZ724010 | reverse complement strand
ATTATACCATATTTTTTGCTTTTCGGGTACATTTAATCAGCGTTTCCTTAGCTTTGGTACGTTTTTCGGGTTTATTCGCGTTTACACAGTTATTTTTTCAGACCCTGTCCGCTGTCGCGGACGTATTTCGATTGTATCGAATTTAAATCCGTCCCGCGAAGCGGGACACATTCATTCCGAATTCCGCATTCATAATTCCGAATTTTTCGACTGAAAGGAGAAATCTATACCAGATTCCATGCGCTGAACTGCATTCTTGTCGATGTCCAGACCTATGACCGCGAGCCTGTCCGCAAGCTCGCGCTGGGATATCCGGAGATTCTTGCGGAGCTCTGCGACCTTGATTCCGGCGATGTTGTTTCTGCCGTCTGGAGTTCTGTTTGTAAACATGGTGCTCGCCTCCTCTATGAGTTGCTAATTTTCTTAGCCTTAGCCCTGAAAGCATTCCGCCCGGTTTCTTCCTTAACGATATCCTTGACGAGCTTGCAAGCCTCGGCGGCGTTGTCGGCCTCGACCTGCATATCGCATTCGTGCTCCCTGCCGCCAGACTTAATATAGTAGGTAACTGTGTATTTAGCCATTAATGGTCCTCCTTTCTGTTCATCTGCCCCGCGAGCTGCACGCCGATAATCAGACCTCCGATAAGCTGCTTCTGCTCCGGGGTCATAGCCGCAAGCGCCTTTGTGATAGTCTCTGTGTCGAGTTTCTGCTCAACGGTGTATGTCGTCTTGGTCATATTGTTCGTCTCCTTTCTGCTTGCTCAAGGCGTATTTCCGTGTGTTGTAATCACATTATAGTGCATCAATACCGTGCCGTCAATGCGCTCATTCAAGTTGTGACGTGCTTTAAGCACATTTGTGGATATTGAACAAAATTTATTTAGACATTTTGTGCAGTATTGCTCCAAACGTGTGTTGACAGCACAAAAAAATATGATATAATAAAACAGAAAGAAAAGAGGTGAAAATATTGACTATTAATGAACGCTTTAAAGAAATCCGGCTAAATCTCAACAAAACTCAGGCTGACTTTGGTGAGCAATGCGGACTGGGCAGAGCAGTAATCGCCAATATCGAAAATAATCGTTCGCCGGTAACACCTTTATATATTAAGGTGGTTGTTGACAATTTCGGCGTTAATGAGGAGTGGCTGATAAAAGGCACAGGCGACATGTTCCTCGAAACAAAGGAGCAGTACATCGACAGGCTTGCTGAACGTTACGGGCTTGATGACTTTATGAAGAAGGTCATTACCGCTTATTCCGAATTAAGCGATGATGAAAAAAAAGTCGTCAAGGACTTCATAAAGAAGATAAACGAGCCTGACCCAGACAAAAAGCGCCTGCTTCTTGTAGGACAGGACGGATCAGCCGAAGTAGAAGTAAAGGATCCGGAAGGAGCAAGCAATGCTCTGAAGGATCTCAAAGCAAAGCACAAAAAATAAAATGCAATAATAATCCAACGACATCTTAGAAATGCGACATCATAGGGGATCTTAGTGCAGAATATAAGTGCAAATCTTATTTTCTGGAGGAATCACACTATGACAAACAGAAGCGTATTACTGAAAGCAGACGGTTTGCTGCTGAACCATTACATAAACCGTCTGCCGCTTACGCTGGAAGAACTTGAGCGTATCGCACACGATATGGACTGGCTCCTTGACACGTATCAAGAAGCAACAGACTTTATCAGCAGAGCCGGAATAGCGGATTTTGTAAAGGAACACAAAGCCTTTGCCACGATATACGACGGGCAGGCAGTAATCCTTTACGACGGACAGCTCCCATATTCGGAGAAGTTGCAGTACATATGTCACGAAATGGGGCATATCGTTTTACAGCACACTACCGAAAACGGAGTGATAGGGCTGTGCGATGATACCAAAAGAATGGTCTCTCAAGAGGAAGAAGCGGACGCTTTTGCCGCAGAAATGATGGCTCCGGCATGCGTTATATGCACGAACGCGGCATAACCGATATCGAGAGCCTCATAAAAACTCACCTTTTAAGCAGAGAACAAGCAGTCCGGCATGCGGAAAACCTAGCCAGACAGCCAGATACCGAAGAAGAACGCAAGCTCTGCGCAACGATCAATCATCGAGAAAAGCGCGGCACAGATAAATATAAAGCTATCGGAGCAGCCGCATTTGTTATTGTCAGCGCTTTCTTGACGTTGTCAATGCTCAAATCTTTGATCGGTGTTTCCCTTGAAAGCGGCTACGAGCCTTGTAAGGACTGCTTCTGAAATTGTACGGAGGTTAACATGCACAAGGTAATAAAAGACTATGTCTGCTTCGACCTTGAGACAACAGGCTTTGGAAAAACGGCAGAAATAATCGAAATAGGCGCAATCAAGGTCAGGGACGGAACAACCGTCGATAAGTTCAGCGAGCTTGTAAAACCTACAAACCGCATATCAGGAGTAGTTACCGCGCTTACCGGAATATCACAGAACGATGTGGCGGACGCTCGGAACATCTCGGAAGTTCTTCCGGACTTCCTTGAATTTATCGGAAATGATATTCTGCTCGGACACAACATTGCTTCGTTCGATATCCCGATTGTTCGGCGCAACGTAGCCGTAGTAATGAGAGCTATGTTTGAGCCGAATTACATAGACACTATGTACCTTGCCAAGATGGTACCCGGCGTTCCTGATCACAAACTTCAGACCATGCTGGACTACTACGGAATAGTCAATGAGAGGGCGCACCGGGCATTTGAGGACTGCGAAGCTACAAGCAAGCTGTTCAATGCGCTGGTGGATGACGGTATCGCTCCGGAGATAAGACGCAGCTACTCTTACACCAATATTGAAGCTGCCCAGCCTGTCCCGGTAAAAGAAGATATCGCTGTAACTATGGAAGCCGAAGAACTTTCATCGGTAGCAGGACTGCGCATTGCTCTTACCGGGAATTTTGAGTGCTGTTCCAGAGCGGAAGTTGAAACAGCTCTTGCCCAAATGGGCGCTAAGCTTACTAATTCGATATCTTCCAAAACAAACTATCTTATTGTCGGAGGTTTGGGCTCCGACAGGTGGAAGTACAACAACGGCGGCGGGAAAATACAGCAGGCCGCACAGCTTGGCGTGAAGATACTTCCGGAAACAGCAATCAGTGGTTTGCTGAAGGAGGCACAAAATGTCTGAGCAGATAACACTATTTGACGAGCCCCTGACCCCGGAAACTCTCGGAGACAAGTTGGAAGAGATTCTTGAAGCCGCTCGTGAAAAGTCTGGATACTACAGGCTCCACGAAAGCGGAATGTATGAGATGATGAAGGGCGCCCCTGCGAGCGAGCTGTATGATATATTGGAAATCAGGAAGGGCAAATCTGGCGACATCAGCTTTTATTTTGATGGTCAGCTCTACATAAAGTTTCTAGTGAAGAAGGAAGCCTTGAACACCACAAAAGAGCTGTTCGCCGAGCTTCTTTCAAATCATGAATCAGAACAACTCAGCGGCAACGAAGCTCCGAAAAAAGGTGTGCGCGTAATCTTGCCGATTGATCAACAGGTTGAGTTCTTTAAACAAGCGCTTGACTATCTCATCAGAATCAAAAGACCTGTCAACAGATTTGCGTGTTGCTCACAGTATCAGAAATGTTCGCAGGCGGGCAAGTGCCTGCACGAACATCCCTACTACTCAAAGGGGTGTTACTACCGCGAAAATCTTGAGAACGGTAAATCATTCTACAAATAAAAAAGCCCCTCTCATGCTGGAACATGAGAGGGGCAAAGAATATGACAGCATGCTATAAAGCAAGCCACCTACAAGCTTTGTTATAGCATGTTGTCCCCGAAAAGTCAAGGAGGCAACAATGAAACGAACCAACACCGCCACCTGGTACGAAAGCCAGCGCCGCTGGCAGATAAAGGTCCAGAAGAACGGCATACGCAAGACATTTTACAGCGGAGTTACTGGCAGAGCTGGTCAGCGCGAGTGCAATGCAAAGGCTGACGCATGGTTAGACGATGGCGTTGAGAACCCAAACGCAAAGCTCTCCCGGCTCACGGCGGAGTATCTCGAAAACCTGAAGCTGACTAGCTGACCGCTTCGACCTCGCACTACACGCAGTACGAAAAGTATGTGCGGCTGTACATTGATCCGAAAATCGGAAACGTCCGCATATCAGATCTGCACGAACAGCACCTGCAAAGCGTTATCGACTACGGCTATTCGAAGAAGCTCGCGAAAAAGACCTTGCAGAATATCCGGGGCTGTATCACGGCGTTTATGAAATACTGTCGGAAATGCAAGTACACCACGCTGTTCCCGGAAGATCTCACTATCCCGCGCGGAGCAGTCAGCAAGCCGAAATCAATCTTGCAGCCGGACGACCTGAGGAAACTTTTCAACATTGATTCCACCGAGTACAGAGGCAAGCCGGCGCACGAGCTGTTCATCAACGCTTACCGGTTCGAAGTTTCCACAGGGCTGCGCCCTGGCGAGGTGATCGGGCTGAAATGGTCTGACATCGCTAACAGCACGGTGTTCCTGAAACGCAGTATAAACGTCTACGGCGAGGAAACCACCGGTAAGAACGAGAACGCCCAGCGAATATTCACACTGACCGAGATATCCCACGCCGTCCTGGGAGCTCAGAGAGAGTACCAGAAGCAGAATGGGATAGAAACGCAGTGGGTGTTCTCCGATGAGTACGGCGAATGCGCAAAAGAAAACCGCTATTACAAGCGCTGGGTGCATTACTGCGAGGTAAATGGCATTCAGAAAACCACAGCCTACGAAATGCGCCATACATTCGTATCGGTCGTAAAGTCGCTCCTGGAAGGCTACTTGAAGCAGCTTGTCAGACACAGTAAAGACATGGATACATACGGCGTGTACTCGCATGAGTTTCTCGGCGACAGCAAAAAAACCGCCGAGCTTGTCGAGGATATTTTCGGCAAGATACTCCAGACAGGATAAAAAACAGGGCGTTCCGTTCGGAGCGCCCTGTTATATGTTGTCTAAGTGGGTTACAATGTGGGTTATCTGAGTAAATATCCACCGACGTAGCCGGTGGCTTTACAGATAACGCCTAAAAGGCTATTTTCTAGCGCGCGTCTAAAGACGAAAGTACGGTCTGACACCTGCGAAAGATTGTTACTTGCGGCTCTACCCCAAAATCTGTGTAAACCACAAACGTGCATTAAGTGAAATCAGTAAGCTCAGGTAACATTTTGATGAGTCCAGATCTTATTCATAGTAACACAAATCAATTGAGTTGTCAATAGGAACTGCTGTTGAAGCGGAGGGCGAAGCCAGGAACGGAAACAGCAGTTCCGGCGCGGCGGTCATTCGGGAATGCGACCGCTGTAGTACAGTGCGAGCTGAGGGTATATCTGCGCCCAGTCCACTTTTTGGTGATGTCCAGCATGGTGAGATACAGCATCTTGAACAGGCTGTCATCTGTCGGGAAAACAGCCTTGGATTTAGTCACCTTACACAGCTGCCGATTGAAGCCTTCTATGGCATTGGTCGTATAAATCAGCCGCCGAAGATCCTCCGGGAACTTGAAATATGTGCTGAGATTTGCCCAGTTTTCTCTCCAGGATTTTGAGATCTTAGGATATTTTTTGTCCCAGATTTCAGCGAAATCGTCCAGGGCAGCAAGTGCTGACTGCTCGTCAACAGCCTGATAAACCCGCTTCAGATCTGCCATCAGAGCCTTTATATCCTTGTAAGAAACGTATTTGCTGGAGTTCCTGAGCTGGTGAATTATACAATTCTGAATGTCAGTTTTCGGGAACACAGCCGCTATCGCCTCGCTGAACCCTGTGCGATTATCTGTGCAGGCAATGAGAATATCCTCGACCTTTCGATTTTTCAAATTATTCAGCACGGAAGCCCAGAATTTCGCGCTTTCATTCTCGCCAACCCACATTCCGAGCACAGATTTCCTGCCTTCAAGATTGACGCCTATCGCTATTTAAACAGCTTTTTTCACTATCTGACATTCACTGCGAACGTGGTAATATATTGCGTCCATGAACACTACAGCATACACGCTTTCAAGCGGTCTCTGCTGCCATTCCCGCGCCTCGGGAAGTATTTTGTCGGTTATTCGGCTGACCGTTGTGTCCGAGATGTCCATGCCGTAAATATCCTTAATATGAGCCTGTATATCCGATGTTGTCATTACCTTGGCGTACATCGAGACTATCTTGCTTTCAATTGTTGTTGAAATGCTGGTTTGGTTTTTTGGTAGGATCCTCGGTTCAAACTAGCCGTTTCGGTCACGCGGGATATTGACGTCTATCTTTCCCGCACTTGTTTTCAGGGTTTTCCGGCTATGACCGTTTCTGCTGTTTGTTGTTCCTGATTCGGTTCTGGCAGTATGGTCATATCTCCCATAACCCAGTGTTTCATCAAGCTCTGCGTCGAGACTGCCCTCCAGGAACTCCGCTATTGTTTCCCTGAACAGCCTTTGGATATCCTCCATCCCAGTAACATTCGCGTTGCTCAGAAGCTCTCGAATCAGCTCTCGTCTTGCCTCTTCCCCAGGTGTTCTTTTTCTGCCCATTTCTTTTTCCTCCATTCGTTTGCTTTTATTATACACTGTTTATGGAGTTTACACAAGATTTGGGGTGGTATCAACCGGCTCGCAGCAGAGCCGGTTTTCTTGGGCCTATTGACATTTATTTGGTTAATTCTACCACAATTTTTCCTAACAATTTATATTCATCATCGGAAAGTTCCTTATCAAATCCATTTTTAACACGAAACTGCTGTGTCAGAATTTCAATAATTTCCTTCTGGTTGTCACTTAATCCGAATGTTGAAACAGTTGATCTTTTTTCCGTTCCATAAAGAAAGTCCATAGATACATTGAAAACAGAGGCAATGGTTCTCATGGTTTCAAACGGCGGCATGGCTGTTCCGCATTCATATTTGCTTATGGTTGCTTCTGTAACACTGAGTTTGTCAGCAAGGGTCTTTTGCTTCATGTGCGCATCGTTTCTGAGTTCCTTTAATAGTGTGCCAAAGTGATATATCTCCATTTGCACTTTCCTTTCGGGATTTTTTTCTGTTTTCACTTGAATCTTATTCAATTATATGCTATACTATAATCGCGTTGCGATTATAGTATATATAAAAACGGAATTTTATTCCGATTTGTGATATTGGGGATAAAGTCAGGAGAGGGTATATTGACTCAAAAAAAATACAGCGCCGGATTAATGTCACAGTCCTTCTGGTTTATTGAGTTTAAGAAAGTTCTTCCAATGGTGATGGAAGGTAAAGCCCAGGATGAAATCAAGAAGTACTGCATTGAGCAGAACATTTTCGGCGCAGTGAATGCTAACCGCTCCAGGAGGGTAACAAACTACATTACCAATAGGGCGATAGCTCTTGATGAAACGGAACTAAAGCTGTTTCAGGATTCAGACCTGTCAACGCAGAAAATCATTAATCTCATAGCTATTATGAGAACAGACAGGCTTTTATCCGAGTTCGTGTACGAAGTGTACCGCACCAGGAAAATACTTGGATTCAGCGAGATAACCGCTGCTGACATAAAGCAGTTTTTCAGGGATAAGGAATTGCAGGAGCCTCTTATTGAGGGCTGGATCGATTCCACTAAAAATCGGCTGTCCGGATGTTATTTCAACTTTCTGACGGAAGCAGGACTTCTCACCACAGATGGGAAAAGGCACATCATTACCCCGCCACTTCTGGACATATCTCTTGAACGATATCTTGAAGTTAAAGGCGAAACTGCGATGATCAAAGCACTTACGGGGGTCAACTGAAATGGCTGCATTAGATGAAAGGCTTGATAAAGCCGAAGAAATGATTGCTAAGCCTTCATTCCGGGAGAATAAGGGGCTTGGCAACGAGGTCGGGTATTATATTTTCGACTATATGCCAAAGGACGAACTTATTGTACGCAAGCGTGTGGAGTATATCCGCCAAAAACACGAGGATTCACCGGACGGTTTTAAGGTCGTTGTATTTGACCTCTACGACATAACTATCGAGATACTGAAAGAAAAGGGCTATCTTGAAAAGTGTTTCGACCTTGAAAAAAACAAAGGTCTTGACCGTGTTATAAGAGCTGTGGGGAATACGCTCCGGCTGACCGGAGATGACAACCTTATCGTAAAGTATATTCAGGAGCGGACGCCTGAAAAATCTGTCGTATTCATAATCGGGATAGGAAAGTGCTATCCTCTCATTCGTTCGCATACTGTTCTGAACAATCTTCATCAGGTATTGGATAATGTTCCTGTGGTTATGTTCTATCCCGGAAAATATGACGGGCAGGAGCTGGTCCTTTTTGGCGAGGTCAAGGACGATAACTACTATCGTGCTTTCAAATTGGTTGAGTAAGGAGAATATCAATGATCATCAGGGATATGTTCGCAAAGCCCATTGACCGTGACATCAAGGGAGTTATCAAGGTTGGACAGGACGATGACTCCAACATCAGGCAGGAACTTGAAGAGTACGTTGTCACAAGAGAGCTCCAGAAGCATTTCAGAGGCTTTTTCGAAAGCTATAAGAACGGCATAACCGGAAATACGGACAAGATGGGTGTGTGGATCTCAGGCTTCTTTGGAAGCGGTAAATCTCACTTTCTGAAGATACTGTCCTATGTCCTTGAAAACAAGGTTGTTGACGGCAAATCCGCCATTGACTATTTCGTTGATGACGACAAGATTGCAGACCCGATGGTTCTTGCGGATATGAAGCTTGCAGCCTCTGTTCCGACTGACGCTATCCTGTTCAATATCGACTCCAAAAGCGAATCTAACGGCAAGGAAAACAATGACGCTATCGTTTCTGTGTTCCTTAAAGTGTTCAATAAGATGCAGGGCTTTTGCAGCTCCAATTTTGCGCTTGCAGACCTGGAGCGCAGACTTTTCGGCGAAGGCAAATATGATGAGTTCCGCAGCACATTTGAAAATTCCTATGGTCAGCCCTGGGAAGAAGCCCGTGATGAGTTCGACTTTATCCAGGACGATGTAATTGACGCTCTGGTAGACATCGGCTATATGAGCGCCGAGTCAGCCCGCAGCTGGAGCGATAAGGCTCTGGAGCCGTATTCAATATCCATCGAGGACTTTGCAAAGCTTGTAAAGAAGTACATTGACTCAAAGGGAAAGAACCATCACGTTGTTTTTCTGGTCGATGAAGTCGGTCAGTACATAGGCGATAACTCAAAGCTGATGCTCAATCTCCAGACCGTAACCGAGGAACTTGGTATAGCCTGCCGCGGCAAGGCATGGGTAGTTGTGACCAGCCAGCAGGATATCGACTCAATAACCAAGATAAAGGGCAATGACTTTTCAAAAATCCAGGGGCGTTTTGATACAAGGCTGTCGCTTTCCTCATCCAATGTGGACGAGGTCATCAAGAAGAGGATCCTTGCCAAGAACGATTCCGGCAATGCCACTCTTTCAGCGCTGTTTGATACCAAGGACACTATCATCAAGAATCTTATCGTGTTCAACGACGGCGTTGAAAAGAAACTCTATCAGAACGGTGACGACTTCGCCCTTGTATATCCGTTTATCCCGTATCAGTTCGACCTGCTAGGCAGCGTTCTGACTTCCATAAGAACGCATGGTGCGTCCGGAAAGCATCTTGCAGAGGGTGAGCGTTCCATGCTTGCGCTGTTCAAGGAATCCGCCGTCAGGCTGATGAACAAGGAACCAGGGGCGCTTGTTCCGTTCAATATGTTCTATGACGCACTGGAACAGTTCCTTGACCATTCTCACAAGGGCGTTATCACCAAGGCGCTTGACAATTCCTCTCTCAATTCCGCCCATGCGGAAGAGTGCTTTACCGTAAACGTGCTGAAAACTCTGTTTATGATCAAGTACGTCAAGGAGATCAGGGCAAACCTCAATAATATCACGAGCCTCATGGTTTCCGATATTGACGAGGACCGCAGAACACTCTCCGAGAGGGTGGAGGAAGCGCTTAACCGCCTTATCCGCCAGACGCTCGTGCAGAAAAACGGCGATATTTATGTGTTCCTGACGAACGAGGAGCAGGAAATAAACAGAGCCATTGAAACGCAGCCGATAGAATCCTCTGATGTGACAAACAGGGTTTCCGGTATGATTTTCGACGATATCTACCCTGAGAACAAGTTCAGGCTGAACAGGTTCAATAACAGGTATCAGTTCAGCTTCTGCCAGTTCGTAGACGACCACCCGTTCAAGGCAAATCAGAATTACGACATCAAGCTCCGCATACTCACACCGAACAGCGATGAGGTCGGTGATGAGAACACGCTGCGCCTGTCGTCCGGTCAGGATAATGTTGTTCTTGTGGTACTTCCCGGCGACAGGTCGTATCTTGACGAAGTGACCTCCATGCTGAAAATCGAGAAGTTCCTGCGCATGGACGCCGCAAACACTGCTGTCAACACCGAATCGCTGAAATCACAGAAGCGCGCGGAAATACAGGAACGCAGCCGGAATGCGAAAACGTATCTCTGCCAGGCTCTTGAAGAAGCCGATATCTACACCTGCGGCGACAAGGTCGAGTCTAAATCCAGGGATATCAGGACCCGCATAAACGAAGCGCTCGGAAAACTTATCAACTCTGTGTACCACAAGCTGTCCTACATTGACAGACCGGTCGGCGACGATGATATCCGCGCCCTGCTGCGTGACAATTCACAGCAGATCACCATTGATGGCACAATGCAGGAGTACAACGTGGAAGCTCTGAACGAGATGTCCAGATTCATCGCCGACAAGACGGCGCAGCATTTCAAGGTGTCTATGAAGTCGCTGATGGAGCGGTTTACAAAGGCTCCGTATGGCTATGTTGAAGCCGATGTTCAGTGGCTTGTTGCAAAGCTGTTCCGCAAGGGCGAGATTTCCCTGACAGTGAACAATGAACAGGTAACGCTCCAGTCCAGGACTTCCGAGGAGATTTTCCGTTTCATCACACGCAAGGAATACATCGAAAAGCTGATGGCTGAAAAGCGTGCAAAGGCAAGCGACAATCAGAAGAAAGTCGTCCGTGAGGTAATGAAGGAACTCTTCAATACTACGCCGAACAGCGACGATGACGACGCAGTAATGGCGGAGTTCGTCAGGTACGCAAACAACCTCAAGACCGAGATTGAACGAACCGAGGGCAACTACAATAATGGCGCAAGGTACCCGGGAAGACGTGTTCTTTCAAAAGCCAAGCAGCTTCTGACTGACATCTGCGATGTGAAATATCCAAATGAATTCTTCGGAATGATTTCTGCCAAGAAAGAAGATTTGCTTAACATGGCTGAGGATTACGAGCCTGTTAAAAAGTTCTTCGGCGGTCAGCAGAAGAGTATCTTTGACAATGCCGTAAGACAGATGGATATTTTTGAGAGCAGTAAGACCTTTATCGTGAACGACGAGGTCGAGGGATATGTAAGCCAGATAAATACTATCCTGAACAAGTCGGAACCTTATAATGAAATGCACAAGCTCCCCGATCTGATTGAAAAGTACCTGACCGCTTATAATGCGGAGCTTGACAAGCATATGGAACCGGCTCTTGAAGCAGTTGACGAAGCCCGCAGACGTGTGTTTGACGAGCTCGATGGCAAGGAGTGCAGGCCGCAGCTTTCTGATAAATTTGTAAAGAGCTTTTCAGACCTTTCAGACAAGGCGCAGGCTTGCGACAATATAGCTAACCTGAAAAATATAAGCGTTGAAGCAGACGCTCTTATGACCCGTTCTCTTAATGAAATTTTTGCCGCCGAGAAGAAAATTGCAGACTCAAAGGCAGCTAAGATTACTCCGCCGATTCAGCCCGAAGACGACGCGGGCGCAGCGCCTGTACAGCCTGTCGCTCCGGTAGTGCCGAAAATGAAGAAGCGCAAGGCGGTCAGCATAAAGTCGCTCAATTCATCCAGCTCGTGGCAGCTTGAAAGCGCAGCGGACGTGGACAAGTACCTCGCCGACTTAAAAAACAAGCTGATGAACACCCTTGAAGAGGACACCATCATCACAATAGAATTTTAAGGAGAGATCAGGATGAATAAGACAGCACTCAAAAATTTTGCAATATGGGCAAGAAAAAAGCTCATATCCGATATTACATACAGCGCAGGACTGCTCGCCGTAAATGAGAACGGCATCGGCGAGCCGCTCCCGCAGTCCAGGAGCGATTTGCAGCTGTTCGATATCGGAACAAAGGATTACGCCGAGGTAAAGGGAGAGCGTATCTCGCAGCGTAACTCCCTTGTTTCTGCGATAAGGGCAAAGGCGGAGGAGCTGGACAACTACAAGGTTGCTTTCGAGTACATCGTCGAGGAAGTCGCCTATACCTGGTTCAACCGTATGATAGCTATTCGTTTCATGGAAGTGAACGGCTATCTGCCTATACGAGTGCTGTCCTCTGAATCCGGCAAGCATGAGCCGGATATAGTTACCACGCCATTTGACGCAGGACTTGAATTTACAGGCGAGGAAAGCGACCGTATATATGAGCTCCGTGACAATAACAGGCTGGAAGAACTGTTCCGTATGCTGTTCATCAGGGAGTGCAACCACCTGCATGATATTCTGCCGGAGCTGTTTGAGGCTACGAATGACTACTCGGAACTCCTGCTCTCCCTGTCGTATACAGACAAGGACGGCGTTGTGTTCCATCTGGTGAACGATATTTCCGAGGACGATTTCAATATTGAGAAAGAGGGTCAGGTCGAGATAATCGGCTGGATGTACCAGTACTACAACACTGAACCGAAGGACAAGGTGTTTGCAGCTCTCAAAAAGAACGTCAAAATCACAAAGGAAAATATACCGGCTGCGACCCAGCTGTTTACGCCGCATTGGATAGTCCGCTACATGGTCGAGAACTCTCTCGGCAGACTTTGGATAGAGGGACACCCTGACGCTGACCTGCGTGAGGGCTGGGAGTACTACCTTGACGAAGCGGAACAGGAGCCGCAGGTTCAGGCGCAGCTTGAAGAAATTCGTGCAGGGTGCAGGGAGATCTCTCCGGAGGATATCCGCATAATAGACCCGTGCATGGGCTCGGGTCATATACTAGTGTACGCTTTTGACATGCTCATGCAGATTTATTCGGCACAGGGCTACTCTGAGCGTGACGCTGCGAAACTTATCGTGGAGAAGAACCTCTGGGGTCTGGATATTGACAGGCGTGCGTATCAGCTGGCATATTTTGCTGTAATGATGAAAGCCCGGCAGTACAACCGACGTATTCTGACTTCCGGAATAAAGCCGAATCTGTTCGTTATTGACGATAACCGTGCGCTGACTCCCGAAATCATAGCCTATATAGCGGACGGCGACAGCAAGATAGCATCCGACCTGCGCTCTATTTCAAATGACCTTACAAACGCCCGTGAGTACGGCAGTATTATAAATGTTCAGCCCGTTGATTTCAGCGGGCTAATTGAGCGTATAGGGATAATTGCCGAGAGCGACGAGCTGAACCTCATTGCGATGGAAAACAAGCGCATTGCGTGCGAGAAAATTCTGCCGCTGGTGAAGCAGGCGCAGACGCTTTCGCAGAAGTATGACGTGGTTTGCACTAATCCGCCGTATATGGGTGGGTCTGGTATGAATAGTGTGCTGTCAGAATATGTGAAGAGATGCTATTCCGAGGCAAAGTCGGATTTGTTTGCAGCTCTTATAAAATGTCTTGAATTTACAAAGCAAAATGGATATTCCAGTTTGGTAACAATGCAGTCATGGATGTTCTTGTCCAGTTTTGAGGAAATGAGAACAAAATTACTTACACTAAACACATTGACAACACTCATGCACATGGAAAACATGGTTATGGGTATTGCTTTCGGCACTGCTGTGTCTGTTTTCAGAAAAGGTGCGGTTAAGGGTTATAAGGGGACGTACAATCAGATAAAACTTGCCGATATCGAAAATGCAAAACCAAAATCTTTTCCTGTCGCAGGAAATAGATTTGCACAAGTAAGCAGTGACAATTTCTCAAAAATACCCGGTATGCCTGTGGCTTATTGGGTGAGTGAGAAATTTGCCGACGTTTTTAAAAATGAAAAATTATATAAATATTCTATTTCGCCAAGTCAAAATGTAACTGGAAACAATGATAGATTTGTGCGTAAATTTTGGGAACTGTCAAATGTCAAAGTAGGTGGAAGAGATGAATGGATATTCTATGCAAAGGGAGGAGGATTTAGAAAGTGGTGGGGTAACTTGCTTGATATAGTTAACTGGACTCCAACTGCTCGTTATATTTATCAGCATGGAGATGGACATCATGCTTCTCAAATTATCAACAAAGATTATTGGTATAGAAAGGGAATTACATGGGGATTAATTACTTCCTCAATTCCAAGTTTTAGAGTTATGCCAGAAGGTGCGACGTTTGATAAGGGTGGTTCAACAATAATTGTTGAAAGAGAAGTTTACAATTATGCTCTTGGATTATTAAATTCAAAAGTTTTTTTGGTGGTTGCCAAAGCGTTGAACCCAACTTTAAATTTTCAAGTGAAAGACATATGTTCTTTACCATTAGTTATTTCTTGCCTAGATGTCATCAATTCAACTGTTGACAAGTGTATTGACATTTCTCAAGTTGACTGGGACAGCTTTGAAACCAGCTGGGACTTCACAACCCACCCCCTGATAAAACCCGTCCCCCTTATCTCCGAATCATTTGCGCAGTGGTCTGACGAATGCGAAAAGCGTTTCACTCAGCTAAAATCCAACGAAGAGGAACTCAACCGCATATTCATAGACATCTACGGATTACAGGACGAACTGACCCCCGAAGTCGAGGACAAGGACGTTACCGTGCGCCGTGCCGACCTCACACGTGATATAAAGTCGCTGGTAAGCTATGCTGTCGGCTGTATGTTCGGGCGGTATTCCCTTGACGTTGAGGGGCTGGCGTATGCGGGCGGCGAGTGGGACGGCAGTAAATACAAGACCTTTATTCCCGACCCGGATAACTGCATACCAGTCACCGATGAAGAATATTTCCGGGACGATATCGTAGTCCGTTTTGTGGATTTCATCAGAACGGTTTACGGCGCAGATACCCTTGAAGAAAACCTGACTTTCATAGCTGACGCACTCGGAACAAGGGGCAACACCAGCCGTGAGAGGATTCGGAACTACTTCCTGAACGATTTCATCAAAGACCACATCAAGATGTATCAGAAACGTCCTATCTACTGGATGTTCGACAGCGGCAAACAGAACGGCTTCAGGGCGCTTGTATATATGCACCGCTGGAATGCTGACACCACCGGTAATGTGCGTGTGGAGTACCTGCACAAGCTCCAGCGTATTTACGAGAATGAGATACGCCAGGCACAGGACGTTGCAGAAACAGGCAGCGGACGTGAGGTTTCAGCTGCACAGAAGCGCATAGAAAAGCTGACAAAGCAGCTCAAGGAAACTCATGACTTCGATGAAAAAATAGCGCACCTGGCACTTTCCCGCATAGACATCGACCTTGACGACGGCGTTAAGGTGAACTATGAAAAGGTTCAGACCGGCGATGACGGGAAGAAGATCGAAGTGCTTACTAAAATCTGAGGAGATATCTCATGGCAGTACTTAACCTGAAACAAATTTCCGACAAACTGAACGAAGAGTTCGCCGGAGATGAACGCAGGCTCATTTTCTGGTTTGACGCAAAAGCGGAGTTTGTCGATGACATAGACGCTCTGGAGCTGAATAATGCGAAGATACTCCACCTGGAGCTGCATGAGCAGCTTCGCATGAAATACTTTCTGGAGTGCGAAGATACGCAGACGAATTACCTCATTTATGCACCGTACGCAAAACCGCCGGTGCAGGAGAACCACCTTGCGGATATGATCTTTTACTCGAAGGAGTTCCACACTGATAAGGCGTCGGTCGTGGCGTCCGACCTCGGTATAGATGAGCGATTCAAGCCCGTTATCGAGCATTACATCAAGTTCTTCGGAGAGAAAACCAGAACGCAGAAGTTCTATGAGCTTGAAATCGACCATTTCAACAAGGCAACGATAGAGGTTGCCCTTATGAGCATTCTATGCAAGAATAAATCGGTTTCTTTTGAAGAAGTTGTCCGCTGTGTGCTGACAGATGACAAACCGGAGGATAATAAGTACCTTGTCGAGTTTGCAAGGTACGGCCTGCTGCGGTCGTTCTGGCAGATGGTTGAGGAACAGTTCGGATATGTTGACGCAGATCCGACATTACATCGTTTCATTATGACCCTCTTTGCGACCTACGCTTCCAAGACTATTTCCGCTGAAATGCCGAAAGCATGGGAGCCGTTCATTTCATTCAAGGCGGGCAATATTATCACGTTCCTGGATAATCTGATGAACAATATTCTCTATTCCGATAATTATGACGACCTCTCAGCGCAGGCGTTTGATTCTCTCGGAGCGGCAGACCAGCTCCAGAAAATGCCTGTCGATTCTCTTGTCAGTTGCTGCGTTTTCCGTGGAATTGATGATGTTATAATAAGCTGGATCCGTGAGCGGCTGGAGGCTGAGGACACCGACACCAGACTCGGAGGAAAATCCATACCGGAAGTCTGCGTTCTGAGAAGAAAAATGCACTTCGGCAGCGAGTTCAGAAACAGATATTTTGTTCTGGAGAACGCATACTGGCTGGTTCAGCCGGAGAAATATCAGCCACTTACCGGCATAAAGGCTGTTGTAAAGCAGTATACAGACAAAAACTACACCATAGACCGCAGGTACAGGTATTTCTATTATTACTTTGATAAACTGGACAACAACAGCGAGTTCGACGATCTGCGCCAGCTCGTTGAAAATATCTACACCAACGATTACCTGAATGCACAGTGCGTAAACTGGAATCAGAATTTCGTGGCTGCGGACGGTGATACCGGATTGCCGCACCAGCTCAATTTCTATAACGATTTTGTCCGCAGCAACAAGGAGCGTACAGTCGTTATCATTTCAGACGCTATGCGCTACGAGGTGGGACGCTCGCTTTTCGAGAAACTGCAGGCGGACGCAAAGTGCACTGCTTCCATCTCCGCGATGCAGAGCGTACTTCCGTCCTATACCAAGTTCGGAATGGCTGCGCTCCTTCCTCATAACACTATTGAGGTCCTGCCGGATTCCCGCACGCTTGCAGACGGAAAGCCGACAGACGACATAAAACAGCGTGAGGCAGTATTGCAGGCGGCAAACCCGGACAGCCGCTGTGTAAAGTATGACGATATAAAATCAATGAATGTTTCTGCGCTTCGTGACGTGTTCACCGGACAGAATGTCGTGTACGTTTATCACGACCAGATCGACGCCAGAGGCGACCATGCCTCTACTGAGAATGAGGTATTCAATGCCTGTGAGGAAGCGGTCGAGGAGATTTATTTCCTCGTAAGAAAGCTTACATCCAGCGCAAATACTATCCACTACATCATTACCGCAGACCATGGATTTATCTACAAGAGAGATAAGCTCTCCGAGAGCGATAAGATAAGCGGGATACCGGACGCAGACCGCAGATATGCGCTCACCGACCGTGATGTGCAGGGCGAAGGAGTTGCAAGCCTGCCTTTCAGTTCGATCATAGGCGCTGACGATTCCCGCAGAGTGTATTTTCCGATGGGAAGCGACCTGTTCAAGAAACAGGGTTCCGGATTAAATTATACCCACGGCGGCAGCTCTCCGCAGGAGATGATCATTCCGCTGATAGACGTCAGAACCGAGAAAGGCCGCTGCGAAACCACTAATGCCGAGATACGCTTCATCAGCCTGACCAGGAAGATAACGAATCTGGTTACAGTGCTGGATTTCATGCAGACGGAACCTGTCAGCGACGTGGTAAAGGAAACCAGATATCATGTTTACTTTGTTGATGAAAAGGGAAACAGAATATCGAACGAATGCATATATATTGCCGACAAAAAGGACGCGGACACATCCAAGCGTATTTTTAAGCTGCGTTTTTCTTTCAGAAATATGAAATATGATATCAATAAAAAGTACTATCTTGTAGCATTTGAGGAGAAAACCAGCCTTGAAGTACTGCGCCATGAGATGATGATCGATATTGCATTTGCAGATGATTTCGGTTTCTGATAAAAGGGGGATATAATCAATGTGCGAATTTGAAAATACTGAGACCAGCCTTAGCAGACATGATATCATAAAGCAGAAGCTGAGGGAGCATTTTGACGGAAAAATAGTGCGCAAGGATCTGACCAAGAAGATGAAAGAGGGAGCGAACGTCCCGGTATATGTACTGGAATTCCTCCTGGGGCAGTATTGCAGCTCTGACGATGAAGAAGTTGTCGAGGAGGGTGTAAATAATGTGAAGCGTATCCTTGCAGATAACTTTGTACGTCCTGATGAATCTCAGAAAATACTTTCGCAGCTGCGGAAAAAAGGCAGTCATACTATCATTGATATGGTAACGGTGCACCTTGATATGAACAAGAACTGTTTCTTTGCAGATTTTTCAAATCTGGGAGTTGGCGGAGTGCCAATTGATGACGCATATCCCGAAAAGTACGACAGGCTGCTGTGCGGTGGGATATGGTGCATTGTTCAGCTTGATTATGAATCCGATGACGAGGATCAGCCGGAAATAACTGATGAATACGGTAATCCGCTTCGCTCAAAAAAGAAAAAGAACAAGGATTATTCCCCGATAAGTATTCGGAAACTGACCCCGATACAGATGCCGCATATCGACATTGACGAGCTGAAATCAGGACGTGCTGCGTTTACCAAAGAGGAATGGCTGGATATAATGCTGCGCTCCACCGGTATGGAGCCTGACGGATTTACATACCGTGAGAAGTGGCTGCTGCTGACCAGAATGATACCACTTGTGGAGAACAACTTTAATCTTTGCGAACTCGGTCCCAGAAGCACCGGAAAATCGCATCTCTACAAGGAGATATCGCCTAACAGTATTCTTGTATCCGGCGGACAGACTACCGTTGCGAATTTATTTTATAATATGAGCAAAAGGACAGTCGGATTAGTAGGGCTGTGGGATTGCGTTGCCTTTGACGAGGTTGCGGGAATACGTTTCAAGGACAAGGACGGCGTTCAGATAATGAAAGATTATATGGCGTCCGGTTCATTTGCTCGCGGCAAGGAGGAGAAAGCGGCTTCCGCTTCCATGGTATTCGTAGGTAATATAAATCAGAGCGTTGACGTCCTGCTGAAAACCTCCAGTCTTTTTGACCCGTTTCCTCCTGAAATGGGGACTGATACTGCATTCCTGGACAGGATACACTGTTATCTTCCGGGTTGGGAGATACCAAAATTCAGACCGGAGCATTTCACGGACGATTACGGTTTCATCAGCGACTATCTTGCAGAATTTATCCGTGAACTCCGCAAAGAGCAGTACGGTGATGCGCTCGATCATTATTTCCGTCTTGGAAAAAATCTGAATCAGCGTGATACCATTGCCGTTCGCAGAATGATAGACGGCTATCTGAAGCTGATGTATCCTGACGGTAAATTCACAAAAGAAGAGCTGGAAGAGGTAGTTCAGATATCCCTGGAAATGCGCCGCCGCGTTAAGGAACAGCTTAAAAAGCTTGGCGGTATGGAATTTTACGATGTAAATTTTTCGTACATAGACAATGAAACACTAGAGGAACATTATGTGTCGGTGCCTGAGCAGGGAGGCGGAAAGCTGATTCCGGAAGGCATATGCAATCCCGGGCAGGTGTATACCGTTTCCCGTGGCAAGAGCGGAATGCTGGGAGTATTTCGGCTGGAAAGTCAGACGCTTAATGGAACAGGAAAATTTGAGCGTACGGGCATAGGCTCCGACCGTGAAGCAAGGGAATCCTCCAATGCGGCTTTCAGTTTCCTGAAAGCGAACGGGAACAGAATAAGCGGCAGTATCAGCACAGATGCCAAGGATTATATTGTAAATTATCAGGACCTCCAGGGAATAGGAATGACCGATAAGCTGGCTATACCGACTCTTATTGCCTTGTGTTCAATTGCACTTGGACGTCCCGTGCAAAGTTCTATGGCAGTCCTGGGTGAGATGAGTATAAGCGGTACTCTGATCCGGGTCGATGAGCTGGCAAATACGTTGCAGGTATGTCTTGACAGTGGTGCAAAGAAGATTTTAATGCCTGCGATCAGTATGTCGGACTTTGCTTCAGTCCCGGACGATCTTTCAACTGCATTTGATATTATTCTGTATAAAAATGCGGAAGAGGCCGTAATTAAGGCGCTTAGTGTAGGATAAATATAGCAACCCCCACCTGCCAACCAGCAGGTGGGGGTTGCTTTGCCCGTTTTCCGGGCTGTTGTGGTGGAGCCGAAGCGGATTTACGTTTGCACACGTAAATCCGGATTTCTATATTTCGCATTGTAGTGCGGGCTCGGAAGTGTTTCACCAGAGTTTCGATTTTGTGATCCGGTGAGTATCGTTGCTTTGTTGATTTAATTATAGCATATTTCACTTTGAAAATCAAGCTATAATTTTATTTATACAGTATAATATTTCTGCGAGCGGCTCCCCGGATTTTTAGGTTCGGAAAGTGCCAGAAGTCCATTTTCCACCAGCGGCTCAACGTATCGTTTTATACCGTAAGTCACTGATTTTATTTCCAGGAATTCTGCAAGCTCCTTTTTAGACCTCGGAGTACGGCAGAATTCCAGAATTTCAGTCGTTTTTTCGTCATCGGCAGCGGATATCACAGCGTTACGCAGGCAAACTCTGAACTCGCCGTGAATCGCGGTAAATTCAGGCTCCGGGTGGTTAGCAGACTTCATCTCACGGCGAATAGTAGGTATGCCTGAGTAGCGATTCTCAGTTACCTGCATGACCTCCAGGGCATTTGCGAGAACAGGATTTCTTGTGTCCGGCTGCGCATTCCCGAGCATATCTATGCTTAACCGACCGTATAGCCCTCCGGGATTTCTCACTTCCAGGCGATCAGAAAACACGATGAGCTGTACGGGCATTCCTTCAGTATGAATGCTGTAATCACGATGAACCAGTGCGTTCAGTATGACCTCTCTGACGGCGTTCATGGGATAATCGGGAATATCGGTGCGCTTTCCGTCTTTGTCAATGACAGTGCGAATACGTGTATTTGCGCGGACAAAATTCATAGCTCCTTCAAGCATTTCCGGAATTGTTCCCTCGATTCTCTTATTATCAGAAAAGCGTGAGCCGTCCGGCTGAGGTTCGCAGTATTCAGTACCCTGTACGGCTGTTGCAATTATCCCCAGCTGCGGGAAGAACGCCTGGGGATACAGTCCCCAGAGTAATTCAGCAGTAAGAGTGGGCTTTCCATCTCGTTCAACGCTCATAAGCTCCATTATCTGCTGGTCAGAAAGCTGTGCAAGGTTAGGCTTATTTTCTTTAAGACGGAACAGGTAGTTTTCAAGTTTTGGCGTGTTTAGTGATGACATATCCGCTCGTTCAACTATGCGGATATCATCCTGATATTTTTTGCGATAGGCTTCGTAGCTGTATATCTCATATTCCGTCATAGGAATATCCGCGTCGCCTACACGAATATACGAACCTTTGATGCGCCCCTTTGCCTTATTGAAACACGGGCGTTCCGAAATATCTATCGGCGGAATTTCAGCAGAAACCACATACTTACCGTCAATCTCTATACTTGTGAATACCGCACGTACGGGAGGCTCCATCTGATTGCACTGTTCCATTACTTTTTTCTGAAGCGCCTGCACATCAGATACTCCGGTTACTTTGAACCCCTCGTTTTCATATAGTCCGAACACGATAGTGCCTCCGCTGTTCTGGTTTGAAAATGAGGACAGAGTATCATACAATTTGTCTGGAGCACTTTTTTCTGCTCTTTTGACCTCGACAGTTTGAAATTCAGCTTTCGAGGTTTGTATTACATCTATTAAACTTAAAAGTTCGGTATCTGTCATTTCAAATTTCACTCCTTTCTTAAATTATATCATGTTATTTTAAAATGTCAAGGGAAAATATTGTAAAAATTTAAAATATCTTGTCAAAATTAAAAATATGATTTTTTAAATTTGAATTTTAAGCATTTATTATTTTGCTGCTCCTGGTTCTTGAGTAATCTATCTTTAGTTTCCTTTGTTTTTACAACCGTAGGTTTTTCCCATATTTCTGAAAGAAAATGCTTGAAGTGACAGTTGGAATGTTTCAAACAATTGCTTTCATTAAGAGCGATAAAAGTATATTTTGTATCAGAAAAAAGCTATTAGCACTGTATATTGACATTTTATACAAAGGTTTTATCCATTTTTCGTAAAAATTTTCCTGGAATAAATGATTGACATTTTACGCCCATAGATTTATAATAGAATAGCAGTCACGCCAAAAGTGTGCTAAGCAGATTGCAGATCTAATTATAAGAACAGGGGTGATTGCCTGATTAATTAAATAGCTAATTTTACGGAAGACAAAAAACCACTTGAAGCCTCTCTTGCGGTACATGTAGTACTAAACTTTCCATCACAAATAACCTTAAGTCAGCAAGACACTTAAGGTACAAATGAAAGGACTAATATTTGAAGAACAAGTTATCTATTTATTTAGTAAAGGAAGAGTTCACAAAGGAAAATGAATATATCAAAGGGAATTATCCATGCGATAGGCTTTCTGACACCAAGCATTTATATTCAAAAATGGGCCAATTAAGATGCCCTAGTTGGGTAGGAGCGTTCTTCGGAAATGATGAATCATATCAGGAGATGTTCAAAACTCAGACAACAAGCGCTGTTTTAAGTGTTAAGGTGACTAATCGCATTTTCTTGTTGGCCTTTGGTTTTGGAAGAGCAATGATCAATCCTGATGCAATTGTTGATGATTTTGGATTAAAAGTCACCCTTGGGGCAATTGGTCCCGATGATATCAGAAAAGTATCATTAAAAGCTATAGGTGGTAACCAGAAAATGAGCCAAGAGCAGATGCCGTCTAAATCGAGTATAGGCGATTTTTCTGTGGATATTAACAGAGATTTAGTTGATATGATATCAGGAGTATCAATTAAGCCGCAAATCTCAGACGGAATGATATCAGGCCGTGCAATGCTTAGCGTTACGATTGATACAGATCTTGAGAATATTGAAGGTTATCTGTCAACTTTATTGTCTGATTACCATTCTGAGGGATATAAATCTAATTTTGGTTGGATAGATAATATCAAATATATAAAGGACAATACTCTTATTGAGAAGCTGGATAACCTGCTTGAAACAAGAATTAATGAGGATCCTAGTTCAATAATTGCAGCTGTACCAGAAATAATTGAATGGGATAAAGCTAAAGGCTTCTCATTCAAATCTACTAGAAGTAAGGATATTGTCGATGACATCTCAATTGACAGCATTATATCTTCATTTAATGGTGATGAGATTACTGTACAAAAGCTCAAGTCCAAAATGGTTTATTTGCAAAGCAGCGTTGATGACCAGTTCTCATATAGAAGTTGGATAATTTACAAATGCTTGTTTGCGGAAATAGATTACAACCATAGCCATTACTGTCTCAACAACGGTGTCTGGTACAAAGTGAACAGCGATTTTGTTAATGAGATTGAAAATGATTACCAAAACACTTGTGTGTGCGATATTGAATTTCCTGATAATCACAATGAGAAAGAGAAAATTTATAATATCAACTTTGCAAACTCGTGTGACCCGTATATAAATATGGACTGCAACCTAGTAATACCTAGAACAGGAAGAAGCAAAGTTGAATTATGTGATACTCTGACGGATAAAAAAGAGCTTATTCACACAAAACAAGGTGCTTCTTCTTCTCTTTTAAGTCACCTGTTCAATCAGGGATTAATATCAGCTGAATTAATCAAATCGGACTTGCAATTTTGCGAGAAGGCAAATGAAGAGATAAAGAAACAATTCAAAGAACAGCAATTGACCGGCAATATTAGTGATTATTTGCTGCATTCAGATGATAAACTAACTATCATATATGCAATTATAAAGTCCGGTAATGATGATCTCCCTTCATTACCGCTATTTGGAAAAATTGCGTTTTATAATGTTAAGAAACAGCTTGGCTTAATGGGATGTAAAGTTTTGATAAAACACATTAAGTTAGCATAGTATATAATAATCCCCTCCGCCTAGCGAAGGGGATTATTTGTATGCTCTGTGCTTTTCGAGATCTCCTCAGCCACCGGTCTATCCGCCGGACACCATTCAAATGCCGTGAGCTCATTCGGCAGTACCCACCGCATTTCCTCGTGAACGGAAAGCTGCGGCTCACCGGAAATGATCTCTGCCTCGATAAACACAAACGAAAGTTCTCCGCAAACACTGCGGCAGTACTCGCGAAGCGGCTTGATCTCGATATTCAGTTCCTCGCGGAGTTCGCGTGTAAGGCATTCAAACGGAGTTTCCCCCAGCTCTGTTTTTCCGCCGGGAAATTCCCACAGATGCGCGCAGGAGCCCTCTGCACGGCGGCAGATCAGTATTTTTCCATTGCGGCGAATTATCGCGGCTGTAACTTCTCTCATTATCCCACCACCAATTTATTAGTCTTTCTGAGATACTTCGCCGGAATCGGCTCGTGCAGTCTCCATGTAATATTCATCGGCTTTGAGCCGGTTACGGACAAAAAATCCGCAAGCCCCAGGAACGTATACGGCGCCGCACCGAGCTTTCCGCTCTTGAATTCCCGAACGAACAGCAGTTCACGCACGCCCATGCCGCGGTGATTCACGTACCGCTGACCGGTCGTGCTGCTCTGCGACGTCGTGCTCTGGCTCTGCCAGTGGAACAGCACCTCGTTTATCGAGTAATCCTCGTACATCGTCGTGGGCGAGTAGTCCTTTTCCGCTTTGTTCAGCGTTACGAAATGCACGTCCGTTTTCTTGTCCGGGAGGTACTTTGTGCCCTCACGCACCGTGCCCGGCTTCATGAAATCCAGCGCCGCAAGAATCTGGTCGCGGGAGTAGGTGCAGTGCAGGTCAAGCGGACACTCAAATCCCAAATCGACTGGAGCGTCCACGAAGTCGATACGGTCGTAATTGTAATACAGCACGTCCAGAATCTCGCCAAGAAGCACCGGACACTCCGACAGCCTGCGGAATCCTTCCAGCATATCTGCAAAGCCGCATTCCTGCCATGTTTTCTGCCAGATTGTGAATTGCATCATTGTCAGCATACGAAGCTGCAACTGCGAGAAATCGCCTTCGCTGCGTGCTGAAATCTCCGGCAGATTATCCACCAGAAATTCTATCCACCTGCGTGAATCTATCGCGGAAATTCTCGGCATCGCCTTTGTCACGATATCCTCCAGCGGCTCGGAGAAATCCTCCCTTGCGCCAGCCATTACGCACAGCCTTGAAAAGCTGAATTTTGTAGCGTAAATCGCAGAAATATCAAGACTGTAACAGGTCAGGAAATTCTCCAGAGTGAGCGATTTCCCGGTGTCATCGGTGAACGTTGCGAGCTTCTGAACTATCGCATTTCTGTTTCCGAGAGAACGCTTGATATTGTCGAGAATGTACTCCGCAGCCCTCTTTTCAAGCTGCAAATAACAGCCCTTCGGAAGCGCCACGAATCCGTTCTTTATCTCGCCCTGAACCGAGCGCGAGCTGTCCGAAAGCAGCGCGCGGAACTTCTCCTCAAAGCGGTATTTCTTGTTTGCCTGCCCGATGAAATCAAGCACGGTCAGACATTCCTTACCGTCGAAAAGACGTAATCCACGGCCAAGCTGCTGCAAAAATACCGTCAGGGATTCCGTAGGACGCAGGAACATGATAGTGTTTATTGCCGGAATATCCACGCCCTCGTTGAACAGGTCAACCGTGAAAATAAACCGCAGTTCGCCGTCCGAAAGCCGCTTGCTTACGCTGCGGCGGAATTCGTTGCCGCTGTCCGCAGTAAGGCACTCGGAGGCAATTCCGGCTTCGTTAAACTTATCCGACATATAGCGCGCGTGTTCCTTGCTGACGCAGAATCCCAGCCCCTTAACGCCGTCCATATCGGTGACGTATTTCCGGAGCTGTTTCAGTATCAGGAATACGCGCATATCGTTGCCGGTGTACACCTTGGAAAGCGCGGAACGCTCGTAACCTCCGCGGTTCCACTTTACGTCCGAGAGGTCAACGCTGTCTGAGATCCCGAAGTACTGGAACGGGCACAGCAGCTTCCTGTCGATGGCTTCGGGGAGCCGGATTTCAGCGGCAATTCTGTTGTCGAACCAGAGCAGAATATTCTCGCCGTCCATACGTTCAGGAGTTGCGGTTAGTCCCAGCAGAATATGCGGTTTAAAGTAATTCAGAAGCTGCTGATATGTAGGTGCAGCGGCGTGGTGGAACTCGTCCACGATGATGAAATCGTAGAAATCCTCGCTGACGGCCTCGGTAAGCGCGCGGGAGTTCAGAGTCTGCACTGAAACGAACAGATTATCCAGCGAATCCGGACGATGTTCGCCAACGAACAGTTCGCCGAAATTCGGGTCGTGAAGTACCCCGCGGAAGCATTTTATGCTCTGTTCAAGGATCTCCTTACGGTGCGCTACAAACAACAGGCGGCAGGGCTTACCTGCATTTTCGCTGCGGAATCTGCGATAATCGAACGCGGAAATTACAGTTTTGCCTGTACCGGTCGCGGCAACGACAAGATTGCGGAAATGCCCGCGGATATCGCGCTCGGCTTTCAGGCGGTCGAGTATCTCCTGCTGATAGGGATAGGGGTTGATGTCAAAGAGGTAATCCGCTGTTTCGCCGCTGTATTTTTCGGCTGAAAGCGCCTGCGACAGCTTCTGCACATCGTTCTCGGAATAGGGCGCAAATTCGTGGCTGTTCCAGTAGCTCTCAAATGTCGCGCTGATTTTGTCGAGGGTGGAGGGCTGGTCGTGCGCGGTGATTTTGAGGTTCCATTCCAGACCGCTTGAAATAGCGGCATTCGAGAGGTTCGACGAGCCGACATAAGCCGTGCTGAATCCGGTCTCACGCCAGAAAACATAGGCTTTCGCGTGGAGCCTTGTGCGCTTTGTATCGTAGGAAATCCGTATATCCGTATTCGGGAGTTTTCGCAGTTCCTCGACTGCTTTTATGTCGGTCGCGCCCATGTATGAGGTCGTGATGACGCGCAGCTTTCCGCCGCGCTGTGTGAACTCCGAAAGTTCGTCGATGATGAGCCGCAGACCGCTCCACTTCACGAATGAAACCAGCATATCCACGCGGTCAGCGGACTGTATTTCCTTTTTAAGCTCGCTCATCATGCTCGGTTCGTGGATAGAGCCGGTGAACAGGGAGCTTGCCGCGAGTGAGGTTTCCGGACGTACCGGGGAAAACTCGCCGGTTACAGCGGTGAGCGTGTTCTTCTTTTCGGCTACTGCAAGGAGCTGCTCGGCGCGTTGGGCAACGGACATTCCGTCAAAATCGCTGTCTCCGGTAACATCGGCGATAGCTGAAACTATTCTGTTCGCAAGCGAAAGCTGCCCCGAAATATCATCGGAGCTAACCTGACGAAGTCCTTTTTCCACCAGCTCGCTGATGTAGTGCGAGAGTATCTGCGGAGCCTCGGCGCCGTCCAGTTTTCCGGTGCTTGCTGCGATATCGTCAGAGCGCTCCAGCTCACGGTCGAGAGATTTGTTGATTATCTGCTCGTATAATCCACGTTTCAGCATGATTTCCACCCCTTATCTTTGATAATCATTGTACCACAAACTGACCGTATGTGTCAAGGTGAATAGGGTATCATTTTTGAAACAGATTTTTTGTCAATATCAATTTGTACATTGACATATTATCTCCATGTAGCTGCGTAAGCTATCCGAATAATTTTCGGCACACAGAAATTTCCCCGAGGCGTAAATGCTTCGGGGATTTTTGGTGTCCGGGAGAGGAGAAAAGTATGTTTAACAATCAGCGTTATGTCACAAAAGGCATAACAAGCACGGTGCCGCTCGTCACCCAGATAATAATCTGGGACTGTATTGACAGCATGAAAGTCGAGCGGAAAGATTACCTGCAGGTCTTTAAGCTCGTAGCGAACGGAACAAATCAGCAGGTAACGCACAGCCAAGAGGAGCCAGACTACGAGCGAACTTTTACATTCCCAACTGACAATCCAATCACAGCAAAAATCTTCGTCATAGACGACGAAACCCATTCCACTATGCTTTTGGCAGAAGAATATTGACTTAGGAGGACTACACCATGGACAACACCGAAAATACACGCCCCGTTTGCAGTTGCTGCGGAGCAACGATTGAAACCGATGACTACTACACATTTGAAGGCAGCATTTTATGCGATGACTGCTACCACAGCGAGACAGTCGTTTGCGAGCATTGCGGTGACAGAATCTGGGCTGACGACAATGCAGGCTCAGACAGTATGCCACTTTGCAATTCATGCTACGATGATTACTACACGACCTGTGAATGTTGCGGCAGAATCATTCATCGGGACTATGCTAACTACGATGATGAAGACGATTACGCCTATTGCGACAGGTGCTATGAGGAACGTCAAAACAGTTATATTCACGAGTACAATTACAAACCCGCCCCGATATTTTATGGCGACAGCAAGCGCTATTTCGGCGTGGAACTTGAAATCGACGAGGGCGGCAAGAACAGCGACAACGCTGATACGCTTCTGGGTATCGGCAACAGGGTTGCGGAGCATATCTACATAAAATCTGACGGAAGTCTGTCGGACGGAATGGAAATTGTAACTCACCCCATGTCACTTCGTTATCACAAGGACAAAATGCCCTGGGCAGAAATCATGCGTTCTGCAATTCGCATGGACTACCGCAGCCACAAAACCTCGACTTGCGGATTACACATTCACGTCAACAGAACAGCATTTGGAGCAACCCGGGAAGCGCAGGACGAGTGCGTTTCCCGGGTTCTATATTTTGTGGAACACCACCGGCTGGAGCTACTTAAATTCAGCCGCAGAACCGAGTATCAGATGAACCGCTGGGCTGCACGTTACGGCTATAAGAACAGCCCGAAAGAAATTCTGGAGGACGCAAAGAAAGGCTGTAACGGTCGCTATGCTTGCGTAAACATCACGAACTACCACACCATTGAATTTCGTATGTTCCGCGGCACGCTGAAATACAATACGCTGATTGCAACTCTGGAACTCGTGGACAAGATTTGTGAGCTTGCAACAGATCTCACAGATTCTGAACTGAAATCTGTAAGCTGGTCAGACTTCGTAGGCTCGCTTGATGACAGTACCGAGCCCGAACTTATTACATACCTGAAAGAGCGCCAGCTCTACATAAATACGCCAATCACCAGTGAGGAGGACGATTAATATGTGTGCAATTTTCGGCTTGATAGACTACAACCATACCCTTAATGCGAAGCAGCGAGAGAAGCTGCTTCGTGTGCTTTCCGAGGAGTGCGAGGAGCGAGGAACCGATGCTACTGGTTACGCATTCAACCACAATGGCAAACTCACAATTTACAAGCGTCCGTATGCTGCTCACAAAGTGCACCTGCGCTTGCACGATGATTCCAATGTCATAATGGGACACACCCGAATGGCAACGCAGGGCAACAAGCTTGATAACCGTAATAACCATCCGTTCCCCGGCAAGGTTGGAAATACGAGCTTCGCTCTAGCGCACAACGGAGTGCTTCACAATGACGTCAGACTTCGCAAGCAGATGTCGCTGCCGAATACTCCAGTCAAGACGGATAGCTACATAGCTGTGCAGCTTCTGGAACAGCAGAAATCCCTCGACATACAGTCCATCTCCGAGATGGCTGAGCTTGTCGAGGGCTCTTTTGTGTTTACCGTGCTTGATGACAAGAATAACATCTATTTCGTCAAGGGCGATAATCCACTTGCATTGTACCATTACGAAACCTGCGGACTGTACGTCTACGCCAGCACGGAAGCAATCCTCGACCGTGCACTGATGAGATTAGGAATCCTCAGTATTGATCACCAGAAAATCGACACGACCTGCGGTGATATCCTGAAAATCGACAGTTCCGGAGCAATGGAGCACGGAATATTCGACACCACAAATCTGATGGTGTACGATTATCGCTATTTCCGCCGTGACTGGTGGAACGTCCCCGAAACCTGCACGTCAGAACCGCAGGACGTAAGGCAGCTGAAAGACTTCGCAAGCTCTATCGGCGTATCCCGGGAGGACATTGACCTGCTCCTGAGCTACGGCTATTTCGTGGAGGAAATTGAAGAAATGCTGTATCAGCCAGGAGTTATCGAAGAAGCATTGTGCGAAATTCTGAATGAATGCGCCTACGATTATTGCGGTGAATTCTGATGAAGAATTTCGTATTCGGATATGCACGAGTTTCAACGGAACAGCAGAACCTCGATCGCCAGCTTGATATGCTCCAGAAATACGGCGTGGATTTCATCTACAACGAGAAGATGACCGGAACGAAGCGCAACCGCCCGGAGCTTGAAAAGCTCCTCGAACGTCTGACAGAGGGAGACACGGTAGTCGTGGAATCCCTCTCCAGGCTTGGCAGGAGTACAAAAGATCTGATTTGGCTCATGGAAACTTTCAACGCGAAAGACGTGAACCTTGTATCTCTGAAAGAATCCATCGACACCACGACTAGCACAGGAAAGCTGCTTTTCACGCTGATGTCAGCACTGGCACAGTTTGAGCGTGATGTTCTGGCAGACAGAACCAGGGAGGGCTTAGCCGCCGCTCGTGCCCGCGGAAGAAAAGGCGGTCGCAAGCCCATAGATAGCGATGCTGTTCGGAAGGCGGTGAAGCTCTACAAGACTGGTCAGTACACTGTCAGTGAGATAACTGAATTGACAGGAGTTAAGAAAACCACGCTTTATAATAATCTGCGATGATAGCAGATAAAAAATAATTCTGCCATGCGGTAGGATTATTTTTTGCTATCTTACATTTATACATTGACAAAATTATTATGATATGTTATCATATATTTGAGCCTTCTATGAATACTATTATTTTTATAGACTTCCGTAATTAAAAAACGGAGGTGAGCTTATGAGCATTGATTTTGTAATGATGATATGTGCAATTGTGTCTGCAATTTTTGCAGTTTTAAGCTACTATAAAAATTAATTAACTTCAACTAAGCCTTTTCCTGACGTAAGTCTATTTGCAATGTAAAGCAGTGCTTAGGAGATGGCTCATCCTTTGATCATCAAGCTTCCGTTAAACGGTGCTTTTCCGAACATAGATTCCCGAACGGCTTTCCGAACGAAAATACCCCCGAAATCACGCAGATTCCGGGGGCTTTCTATGTGTTCTTTAAACGTTCGTTTTCTGAACGCCAAAGCCAGGGCTGATCCCATAAATTATAAAGCCAACAGCCCTATGAGTTTTTTATTGACAAATGATAGCCAGGCACAGAACAGTGAAAGCTGTTGAGCGCCTGGCTGAATTTATCTTTTGTTCTTTTTTATCAGTTGGCGAGGTTCGTTAGTATATCCTGCGATATAGTCGATACTCACATTGTAGAACTCTGCAAGGGCGATCACACGGTCAAAGGGAATAATGATCTTTCCGCTCTCATATTTGCCATAGTGCTGCTGTGAGGTTCCTATGACTTCGGCGACCTGAGCCTGCGTCATGTCATGATCTTCACGCAGGTCTTTCAGCCTTGAGTAGTACTTCTGCATGGCAACACTCCCCTTTCTGAAAATATTTTACCATGTAAGCAGTTGGCTTACATGACTTTAAGTGCTATATGACTTATCAGGAACACTGTCTTTATGTACAATTCTTGTATATATAATTTGTGAGTATATACAAAAATTATTTAATTCGAAATAAATCGGTTGACATTAAGTTTGTTATGACTTATAATGTGTATGAAGTTAAGCCTTATATGACTTAGAAAGGAGAATGCTGTATGTTTGAGTTGACTAAGGATTTGCTGGACAAAATAGGCAGAGCAATAATGCCTGACGCTGAGCTCGTTCCTGTAGGTCCGCACTTTGAGGCGTCATGCGCTGCTTGCACCGGAACATGCAAGAATGGCTGTCAAGGTACTTGCAAAGGAAGCTGTAAAGGCGGATGCACCAGAACGTGCAAAGGAAACAGCAGATAATCTTTTGGGATTGATGTATCAGTACGTCAATCCCGAATTACTATAAGGAGATAATATGAAATACCAGCCCCAGGAAAGAAAAATCAAAACTATCACCATTACTCTGACCCAATCCTGCAATTTAAAATGCAGCTACTGCTACGAGAATAATAAATCACCTAAAGCAATGACGTTCAATACTGCACAGCAGATCATTGATAAAGAGCTGCAAAACAAGGATAAATATACTGGATTTGAAATCGACCTGTTTGGCGGAGAGCCGTTCTTACAGTTTGAATTGATAAAACAAATCACAAACTATGCATGTCAGGAGCTTAATGATTTTCCGCATACAATATTTCTTACAACTAACGGGACTCTTGTGCATGGCGATGTTCAGAAGTGGCTTATCGATCATAAAGATTGTGTTATATGCGGATTAAGTCTTGACGGAACCAGGGAAATGCATAATACCAACAGGTCAAATTCCTTTGATTCTATTGACATAGATTTCTTCGCTGAGAATTATCCTATGCAGGATATCAAAATGACTATATCCAGAGAAACACTTCCCACAATGGCTGAAGGCGTAATATACGCTCACAAAAGAGGATTCGAGGTATCATGTAATCTGGCTTATGGCATTGATTGGTCTGATCCGGATAATGTTGCGATTCTTGACAGGGAATTACATAAGCTCATTGATTTTTATATTGCAAATCCTCAAATCACTCCCTGCTCAATGCTATCGATGGGAATAACGAATGTCCTGCTTGAAGACAAACGACCGCATCGTCATTGTGGCGCAGGTATTGAGATGACAGCTTATGATGTTGACGGCCGCAGCTATCCGTGTCAGTTCTTCATGCCTCTTTCAGTCGGAGAGGAAAAAGCTTCAAAGGCCAAGGATTTAAAATTCTACGAGGATTTTATTCCTTTGGAGCTTGCCGATGAAAAGTGCAGGGACTGTGTAATAAACAGATGCTGTCCAAATTGTTATGGTTCGAATTATGCCTCTACGGGTAATATATATCATAGGGATATTAATATGTGCCGGCTTACCAAGATAATGGTCAAGGCCTGCAGTTATTTCTATGCAATGCAGTGGCAGAACGGCCAGCTAAATGTGGAAGGCAACGAATTGCAGAGTATGCTTAAAAGTATTGAGGTCATTCAAAAGGAACTCGTAATATCATGAAAGACTATTACAGGATACTGGAGATCAGCCCATCAGCCTCATTTGAGGTGATCAAGGCATCTTACAGAGCGCTTGCGAAAAAATATCCTCCAGACACACAAACCAGTTCGAACACGGGAAAAACAATGGCTGATATTAATGAGGCTTATGAAACCTTGTCTAACCCTCAGAGCAGAAAAGAGTATGATCAACAGTACAGCAGTTTTATTAACAGCACAAAATCGTGTGAAAAAAAGGTTTCAGGAAATGACGCTGGCTCTCAGCTTAATAAGACTACAACATCCGAAAAAAGCAGCAATGAGCCCGATAGCAGACATGGCTTTTTTTCGTTCGTGAAAAAAGTCGGCAGTGCGATAGTTGAAGATTATACCCAGACGTGTGAGCGGCGTAACAGAGAAATCGAAAATGCATATATTCGTGCTCAAAGGCTTCCTGATGACAGATTGATTTATTGCTTCCGTACATCTGGCGGTGCTGAAAAAATTGGTTATGCCAGAGAGCTGGAACACAGGGATTATCTGTATCTGGACAGCGATGGCGTATATCAGGCTACTTATAAGTACAAAAATTTCAGGTACTGAGGCATTACACGCATAGCCCCACCAGGAAGAACATTTTCACAGCATAATAAATTGATTTCGGGATACTGACCGCATAACAAATAACCTCCACGGTTTCGGCTGCGGAGGTTTTCGGTTTCTGAACGCACCAACAGTATAGTAATTAAAATACTGGAGGTGTTCAAATGGAACATGACGGCTATCAGGAACTCGCAAATGCAATAGTGATCCGTGCGGCAAAGGACTACCGCATACTATTACGATTTCACCAGAAACACCCGGATAATGCGATAGCAGAAAACAGGATCAGGGAGCTGGAACACGACGTACATACTTCATTCTTTCAGAGCCTGACCACTCTTGACGTTGACAGGATATTCGCTGAAATCAGAGCCGAATTTGAATAATATTGTGCCCCTGCCGGATAAGGCAGGGGCTTTGGTGTACATTACTTCACAAGAACGATTTTCTTATCAGCGCCTTTTTCAAAAGGCATATCAGTACATCCGTTCGATAGTATTGTTCTTTTATATGGTGAACATTCACTTTTGTCAAGTGAATAAAGTGAATTTTAGTGAATATTCAGTCGAAACCAGGGAATGTTGTGATTATTATATTATGATTATCAAGACTAATTATAGTTGAAATACCGCATTTCCTGATGTGATTTCATCAAAAACCGGGTAAATCAGGCTAAGGACGCGTTCAGCCTGTTTCAGAGTTTTTCAAGAAAGTGTAATAAAAAATAATTATACTAACTATTAAATAACAGGGCGGATGCCCTGTTATTTTTTAAGGGGGAGGGGAAGAAATCTCACTCACTTCGTTCGTTCGATTTCCCCCTCCCCCTTAACCCCCACCCCTTAGAGGGACGACGCTTACTGGCAAGATTATTTTGCTTTACATATACACATATACATATGATGTTAGCTTTTGGTAAGTCAGGAGAATGTGCGACAGGGATAAACCTGTCGCACATTTTTGTGTTGATATGATAGTCTGAATGGGGAGGGACAGAAATCTCATTCACTGCGTTCATTCGATTTTCCCTCCCCATTGACCCCTCCGGATCATTTGTATGATTGTTCTGGTGGGATATTGTCTGAGGATTCTACCAATATAATACTTCTGATATAATAATTAAGTCATCCGACAGGAGAGATCCTGTCGGATGACTGTGTCTTATTCTGAAGGTTCTTCCTTGTTATCTGGTTTATACAGTGGGATTTGTGATTCATAAAATTCTTTAATTGAATCGAGCTTTTCTTTTAATATTGCATACATTTCATCATAGTTGTGAAACGGAAAAGCAGCTGTAGAAGTTTTCGGAAACAAAGTCGGATATAATTCCTTCGAATCAATAAAACCACGTACATATTTTTCCCTTTGAAACTGGTCTATTAATGCTGACATAGAAACTCCCCGGAGAAAACGTTCTATATTCATGATACCAAGGCAATCCTTATTCATGTCAGCAGCCAGATCGAAGGCGAAATTCATCATAGATTCATTAAATATCTTATACAAATCATCTTCGCTGACAGCATGGTCTTTCTGGATATTAGCTATCTCATCAAGAAAATGCTTCCTTGTCAGATACCTTGTTTTTACATTAATTGCCTTCAAGATATAAACATGATCATACACCAACTTTTTGAAATTTTCAGCTTCTTCAACGGTTTTCTGCGCTTCATCAATTTTACCTGCCAACAGCTGTTGATTCGCCAGCTGATACAGTAACATGAGTCTGTTGTCGTCAGAATAAATAGTATAATTATGAACAAGATCGTCCATGATTTGGGATAGCGCGCAAAGGTATTCCGTATTTTGGATATCGGTGTTGAAGAACAGTGCAGATATATAAAAGACAGCTGAATAATAGATCACTTTCTTATATAGCTTCAGATCAATGAATATATCAGGGAGGGTTTCAAGCTCGTCTTCTGACAGATGCTGTTTCATCACGGAATGCATATGAGTAGACTCCAGCGTTCCGGTCTGCAGTTCACTTAACATTGCTTCGATCATAACAAAGTTCGTTACATCAGGCTGTCCCAATACGTTTTTATTGATATTTCCTGCTGAAGAATAGCTTTGGATAATGCTTACCAGGTTATTTATAATATTGCTTTTGGCAGGCGTTTCTTTATCAGGCCACATGTTGGAGATCTCAGATACTGCCGAATAATTAATGTCTGCTTGTGTCAGCCAACTTTTGATAAGAAAAGAGTCATATATCGTCTTAACCTTAAAGTTCCTTTCTACGAGGTTTTTATAAGCTTCCTGATCATTACTCTGCAGTAACAGACAGATGTATGCATTGTTGTTCTTTTCAGCTGTATCTGTGATTTTCACGCTTTCAGGATTTTTTTCAAGAGTTTCCCTTATGCTCTTCAGACAGGCGTTATTGGGGTATTGAGATTCAAGGAAGTAAAGAAGCTCCCATCTGAACGCCAGTGCTTCCATATCATCAAAGACAAAATTGCATTCCAGATTGAAAATCAAAGCAAGATTATTACAATTATCGAATGCATTATATCCGGCAATATATGTATATACATCACTCATAGCACTTAAATAGTCGGTGGTTTTATATTCATTACGGCGTTTGAATAAAAATAAAAGAATACTATGCGAGAAAAATAGATATTCTTCCTGATATTCGTTGTTTCGCAATACTACAGCGTGATGCCTGGTCATTTCCTGTATCATAATATCACTGACACCCGGAAACAGTCTTTTGATCTGCTTTACAGTCACATACCATGGAAATTGTAGCATATAAGAGATAAAGCAGAGCAGTTTAAGCATTTCCTCCGGCAATGTATAATCACTGTACAGTAATTGAAGATGCTGATTAATGGTCAGTAATTCTTTCCTGACTTCATTCTTCCTTATACTGCGCTGTTTAAATTCTATACTTTGTTTCGCATATAGCTCATTGAGATACTGAATTCCCTGCTGCGTAAAAATCGAATCAAGGTGATGATCAGATTTGACAATTGCCCTGGTCAGCAGAACGATGTGCATTGTATTGTAATTGGCAGTCTGCATGATATTGTTCAGATTATTTGAATTCAGAAGCTCTTCCTGTTTCTTTTCATCGGCAGTCTGGCTTTTTACAAGATCCCTGATATCATTAATATCCATTGGACCGATCTCAATAGCATAATCCGCTTTATAGCGGCTTTCTATAATGACATCGAAGTTCCCTTCTTTCAGAAGTTCCATGTAGTTCGAGTCAAATGCGCCTTTATCAGCGTTTTCGATAATGACAAGAGTACTTTTAGCCGTATTCTTCTTAACAGAAAGAGATCTTATAGTATCAAAAGTTCTGAAAGAAACGTCTTTGTACTCTATGATGTCATTTATTGATTTCTCAATACTGGTATCGTACTTGACAAATACGATTTTATTGTACAGCTCCCTGTGGTCTAAGGCAAATTTATATATCAACTCAGTCTTGCCGATTCCCGGTTCTCCGGATATAACTGCGACCCTGTCATTGTTAAGCTTGTCATTTATCAAGGACAATTCAGCGTTACGTCCTATGAAGCCGGTTATGTTATCTTCCCTCAGGCTGGCTTTCCTTATCAGCGATACCTTTTCATCGCCCAGGAGGTGAAACATCAGGGCATTTGACAGCATTTCGCAGATGCATTCGATATAACCGTTTCTGTCAAAGTCGTATATACGTGAAAAGATAGCCTCCAGGGTGTTCTTGTAGCCTTTTGAGTATATAGCGTTCATATCCTCGTATATCGTTTTGCCAACGTCATATTTTACAGTTGAAGCCTTTTCGGATATCTGCGTCTCAAGAAAATTCTTTACTCCATCCAGATAATCCTTACGGGTCTCAGGATTCTTCAGTCTGGAATAAAAAGTGGATTCGCCAAAGCTTTTCCTGACTTTTGAGCTGAGCATCTGTGGAGCAGCGGATTCAGAAGCTGTTTTTCCATCGGCAGTAAGGAACACCCTGGAAAATTCATTGCAGGAGAATGATCTTTCATCTGGGACAGAAGACTGCTTATTACCTGGAGCATTATCATCATCTTTATAATGCAGTCTGCCATATATCGTTCTGACCAGCTCCTCAAAAAGAACCGGCTCCTTTTCTTTTACAGATTTACCCTCTTAACCCTTTTTGTTACACCTGTTTACCGCCTTAGCCATAGAAAAAACCTCCCCAAAAAATTTTTTTAAAATTTTATCACCTCGATTATACCACAAAAATGACTATACATCAACCAACTGTCTTACGTGTGCCTATTTTTAAAAACAGGTAAGAGTTCCTGCAGCGGTTTTAAAAACCTGCTACACTGTAATCACACCGGACGACCGGTGAATAAAAAAGAGGAGGTGCCACTATGGCATCAAATACCAAAACTCCTTTTGAGAATTTATACAAGCCACCGGATGGAAAAATTGATGTTCCGGAGTTCGTGAATTATCTGAAGGAGAATACCCCATACCTTGTTTCAAATGGTAATTTGTATTTATGGGATCAGGACCATCGTTGTTTCTTACTGATGAGAAGAATGGATATCCCACCATGGATAATATCGAAGATCGATAAGTCAGTGAGCGTACCGTCTTCGGCGGTAAACGAAGTAACCAAACATCTGATATGGGCTCCTGAAAGACAGAAGGACCTTGAAACCCTGCGTCAGAATTCACAGTTCTATATAAACGCGAACAACGGGGTCATTGACATCAGGGACGGAAAGTTCTGCACCAATGAGGAGGCTGAAAAGCTGGCGCTGAACAGCGGTTTCACGTATAGGCTGGATTTCAGCTATAACAGCGAAGCAAAGCTGGAACAGGCGCAGGCGTTCCAGAAGTTCGTTGAAACTTCGCTCGACTCCGGTTCCGATCCGGACAAGCTGAATCTTTTACTGGAGATTATCGGAATATGCATCTCGTCCGTTATGATCGCGAGGAAGTTCTACTTTTTCGTAGGAGCCACCAAGAGCGGCAAGTCCGTTATAGCCGACCTGATACAGTCTGTGGTATTTCCTGAGACAAGCGTTACGGCATTCGGACTGAACCAGCTCGGAGCCAGATTCAACACGCAGCATCTCGAATATTCCAGAATAAATATCTGCCGCGAGCTTACGGCAGGAAAACTGACCGGAACGGATATTCTGAAAATGCTGGTGTCTGATGAACCGATGTTCGTTGAGGGAAAGGGGAAAGAGGGGTATGTCGCGCATATCCACACTAAGCTGCTGACCTGCGCCAATCAGATGCCGCTCTTCGGCGAGATGGACGCAGCAGGAAACCAGTCCATGACAGACCGCATGGTCGTTCTGAGGTTCAACCACACGATAAGCGAGAATGAAATGGACAGGCGCCTTCCGGAAAAGCTCCACAAAGAACGCGATATCATCTTCTCGCTTGCTGTGAAGGCTCTCATGGAGCTTCACGGGAGGGATTATATCTTCACAGCACCGGCAGACACCCAGGAGCTCATGCGGTCGTATCTGCATGAGAGCCGTTCGCTTGCGCTGTTTATTGAGGAGCGGTGCCAGATGAGCGGGGAGGTACATATCTCCGTATTCATCGAAGTTTATAAAAAATTCTGTACGGAAAACGCGCTAGTTCCGTACAAGAATAACGAGGTAAGCGCGTATATTGCAAACTGTTTCCCTGCGGTACACAAGGAGAAGTTCCGCATTGACGGCAAGTATCTATGGGGCTGGAGAGGAATAAGTCTCTCAGCAGATACAATTAATAACAAGGAGGAAAAACAATGAGTGAAATACCAGACAGCAAGATTACGAAAGGTAATATATTACCTGACAAGAAAGTTAAGCTTGCTACGCTTTCGTTCAAGGTTACGCAATTACAGGATGAGTTCGTAAAAGAGCAGGCTGCAAAGAGAAATATGACTTGTTCCGAGTATATTCGTGTTCTGCTATTTGACCCAAAACGGCAGGATATCGTCATTGAGAGAGGAAGTGATATTTTCGTTAAGCTTGCTGAAATATATGATCTGCTGGTGGACATAAAGCAGAAATTCAGCGTAAAGGATCAGGATTTTGGCCAACTTAACGGTATACTGTGTGAGATACGCAGTAAACTTGATTCCATAAGCCAGACATTTGAGAAAATGAACGGGGATATATCGTTCATATTCAACTCCATCGAAGCTGTCAAAAACGGATCTGATTCCGAAGATGAAGAAGATGACACTGTATACGTTGAAGACGACATCAGTGACGGCGACATTCAGGAAGGAGATAACGACTGATGGCAGTATGTATATTTATTAACAACACGGATAAATCACTGGACAGTCTTGATAAGGCTGATAAGTACATCAGCCACCCGTCCAAAATTGCCCCAAGGGGTATAGTGGGTTCTGGCTGTCCACCGGACCAGTGGGCAAGTTCTAACAGGGCCCTGAAGCGGTTCTGGCATACTGCAAGGAAAAAGCAGCTCCGGCATATCGTCATCGGGTTTGCCCCGAATGACAACGTAGACAATGATAAAGCGGCTCGTATCGCCCTCATGATCGCACGGCTTTTTAAAGGGTATTATGTCAAGTGTGCAGTACACAACAACACTCTGCACCTGCACATTCATATTATTGTCGGGAATACCTCGTATATCACAGGTAAACAGCTGGATATGTCAAAGACAGACCTGTACAGATTCAAGGCAGAATGCACGAAGATACTCAGGGCAAACGGGCTTTATGGCATTCGTATGAGGCACGGCAGGATCGACAGTTTTCCTGATGGCGTAACGGATTCCGAACTGATGGAGATACCGGACGAATGGTATGTCGAAAACCCCGGTGACGCGATTTGTGAGTCTGTGGAACCCACGTATACCTCTGATGCCAGTGTGAGAGGTTATACCGGTTATCCGCAGTACAGAACGTATAACAACTTCTATATCACCAATAACTACTTCGAGCAGCCGGGTGATTACAATATCACGCACAGCCGCAGCAGGCAGACGCAGCGTAAACCGGCATCCATTGCTCCGGGGCATGAACCGAATCCGGAATACTGGAAGAATGCGCCCCCTACAACTGAAAGTCCGCTGTTGCCGGAAGCACAGACCACGGCTCCCGACGACCGCTTTGAATCCGTTATTGATATCGATTCGGGAGGATTTTTCGATAAACCTGTACAGGCTCCGCCTCCACCACAGCCCGTATTGACCGAGGTCAGGGACGGCGTCAGTGTGTTATTGTGTCAATACTTTCAGGACAGGGATCAGGCGATGGCGTGGATAATGAGCCAGCCAGTTATCAACGAACGTATCAGATTTTATATTGACGGGATCCTTGTTCCGTTCACGAATGGAGATCGGATCTTTCCGTTCATACCAATATGATTTTTATGGACCGTCCGGATCTTACGGACCAGGGGAGGTACGCCTGTGAATACAAGAGCACCACCGGAAAAGCTCCGGTACACAGTGATATATTATACCTGTGAAGCAGTAAAATCTGCAGATCAATTACAGGAGGTCATCAACATGGCAGACAATGAGAAATTTACCATCGACCGCTCCGACCTGACGAGCGGCAACTACGTCACAGCAGAACAGACCACGGTCATGACTGATGGCGAGGCTCCGGTCTCGCCGCCGGAAACGGTCATAGCGATAATCCTCGCAGGACTTATCCGCAGCGGTGCGGTTTCGTGAGCGGCTGCTTTTCCCGGAAAGGAGGTGAAACACCGTGAGAAAGGCTGCTTTATACGCCCGATTTTCCCAGAGAAACGCTGAATATAACAAAATCGACCCGTTCAAACGAGGGAACTCACGGGTCTGATTTTGTTACGCTTCGCTATATTCAGCGTTTCCCTGGCAACAACCAGCGTGACGAGAGTATTGACGCGCAGGAACGCGCCATTCGTAAGTACGCAGAGGAGAACGACATTGAGATCGTCGAGGAGTACATCGACCGTTCCAGGACTGGCACGAACACCGACCGCGAGGAATTCCAGCGAATGCTGAACGATTCGCGTTACGGGCTGTTTGACCTGGTGATAGTCCACAAGCTGGACAGATTCGCCCGGAACCGCTATGACAGTGCCATCAGCAGGAAGATACTCAGGGACAACGGCGTGGAGCTGTATTCCGTCATTGAGAAATTCGATAATACGCCTGAGAGCATAATCCTCGAGGGTCTGATGGAAACGCTGAACGAGTACTACTCCGCGAATCTGTCCCGCGAGGTCATGAAGGGCATGAGTTACCGGGAGCTTCAGCAGGAGTTCAACGAGAAAGGCATACGCACGCGGACGGGAAAGCTGTTCGGCAAGAACTCGCTGTATTCCATTCTCACCAACGAGAAGTACATAGGCGTTTACGTCTATAATCGGGCGGTATCCAAGGACAGCCGCGGTAAACGAAACAACCACCGCAGCAAAGCCGGACGACCAGATAATACGCATTGATAATGGTATTCCCGCGATAGTGACCCGGGAGGAATTCCAGGCGGTGCAGGAGCTGCTGAAAAAGCGCCGCAGATCCCGACGTGGGCGAACGGATACCGAGAACGTATACCTGCTCACCGGCAAGGTTTACTGCGGTATCTGCGGCGGTAAGTACTGCGGGAACAGTCAGTACAGCGGTCGTAAGAAAACGCTGTACTACTGCTACCGCTGCAACGTCCGTTCGCGCAGGGGCGGTATCGGCTGCTCCAACCGCGAGATAAGCCGGAACTGCCTTAAGAAGTACGTCCTGCGGTTACTGGCGGATATCCTGTTCGACAAGGACAGACTCCCGGCGGTAATTGAGGAGTACAACCGCGCCGTTATCCAGGCGGAAAGCTCCGTTGAGAGCGACAGAAAGCGGCTGAAAAAGTCGATAAAGTCCCTGGAGAACGAGGTCGGGAACATCATCAGCGTTATCGCAAGGACAGGTTCAGAGAGCCTTACGGCGGCTCTGGACGGAAAGGAGAAGGAGCTTTCGGAGCTGCGGGCGCAGCTTTCCGAGATTGAGCGCAGAAGCGCCAGGGTCGATATTGACGAGGAGCAGATAAAACGCGCCTTCGATTACGGCAGGGAGCTGCTGCTCTCCGGAAAGATACCGCGACTGCGGCAGCTCATCGAGCTTTACGTTGAGCGCGTGGAGATACTACCGGACAGCGTGAGCGTTACGCTGAACATCCTGCGCGGATTGCAGGCAAACGAGAGCGGCGCGGCTCTGGACAGGCTCAATCGGACTTATCCGGAGGCGCTCAAAATAACCCGGAAAGCGGACAGGGAGGAGGTCGTTTCCGCTTCCGGAGAATAACGACGAAACCCGGGGATTTCTCTCCGGGTTTATTTTTTACCGGAAATCCGTAATAACTTTCGGATATTCTGACTTTATTTGCTCTGAAGAGAAAAATGACCGCCGGAGCATTGCGCCGGCGGCCGTATCAGTGTTGAATCTTACTCGGCAGGTTCGAGATACTTGCTGCGTAAGGTCGCTATTTCATCGTCTGTGATATTGAGCTTGGCTTTGAGGAATTCCAGCATGGAGCCGTTTTCAGACTCTGCGCGGTCTAACAGATTTTCCATCAGCTGACGGGAAACTCCTGTAAGCATTGCAACACCTTCTATTTCGTCCTGATCGTCCGTAAGCTCTGCTGCCTTGGACTTCATATATTCAATGGACTTTGCGTTGAACTGGTTTGTAAGTTCAAAGTCATCGAGAACTGTTTCCTTGTCAACTCCAAGCAGGGTAAGTGCAATAACCGCCGCCGTGCCGGCTCTGTCCTTGCCACCGGTGCAGTGCCAGAGGATAGCGCCGTCATCGTGCGCAAGGAGCTTGTCCACGAATTCGCGATATCCCTTAAGCGCGGTTTCGTTATCAAACATACTTGTGTACATCGTATCGGAAAGTATCCCCGCGCGGTACATTTCCAGAAGAGAAGCTGCAGGATTATCGCTGTTCTGGGAATACACTCCCGTCATTGCGGCAGCGGAGTCATCGCCGCTTTCGTCAAGGATACGCACGCGCTCATTCGTTGCGCCCTCGATATCCGGGTCGGGCGCGGAAGCTATCTCATCGGTAGTGCGCAGGTCGATGACCTCTGTCACGTTATATACATCATGGAGCTTCTGGATATCCGCTTCCGAGCCGCCGGCGAGCTTTGCAGTCCTCAGCAGGACATCGCGCCTGACGCGCATTCCGTCGGTCGTGAGATATTCGCCGAGCTGGCGCGCGTTTCCGAGTTTCTCCATTCCTAATGTCTGGCTTTCTACCGTTACGGTGTTTACGGGAGCTTCAGCAGGTGCGATTTCCTCAACGGGCGCTTCGGTGGCAGATGTGGTTTCAGCGCTTGTCGTGGTTACTGCGGTCGTTGCCGCCTCCGTCCCGGAAGCAACGCTCTCCGCTGCCGAAGAAGTGCTTTCAGAAGATGTCCCGTTGGACTGGCAGCCTGCCAGGAGTACGCAGCACATTACCGCTGCTGTGATTTTTTTGATATTGCTGTTCATATTGTTTCCTTTCTTTCTCTGAGATACGAGCATATTATACAGCAATATCAGGCTTTAATCAACGCAGATGGGTTAAAAAGTGGGTTAATTTTTGATGAAGCACGGGGAGGCAACGTCCTTTACAGTTCCACGACTGACAAGCAATTGATTCCGGCTAAAATTCGATTCAATCTTATTTTAGCCGGAAAAGAGGATAAAAAAACAGAGAGCCGGAACTCTCTGTTTTTATTTCGCACACTTAACTGCTTGCGTGTGCATCGTTGGTGGAGCCGAGGGGAACTTCCCGCAGCCCGGAAACTTATCACACTAGATGTGCAAAATAAAACTTAGCTTTTTCTATATTGTACATCATATTCTTTGATATGTCAAGGTGTTCAAAACAAAATCGTATTCTTTGTTTCGTCTTAAAACTCCCTTGAAAAAGTTGATAATATCAGAAAAACTCGCTTGAAAAAGTTTACCCTAATCGTCCGTTACGACCTTGAAATACACAATAAATCTGTGCGCACTCTCGTCGTCTGAAACCCGAACGGGGCGCTGTTCCAAGGAGAGAAACTCCTTGCCGTTGCTGACAGTGAACGCTCTCATCCGGCAGACAAGCCCGCCGTTTCCCGGCGAGGAAATATAGTACCCGTTCGTCCACAGGTTGGTCGGCTCGATATTGTCGGGATTTGGCTGGTAGAAAGCAAGCGTTCCGTTCGGATAGACGGTGATAAAGTCGGAAAGCTGCCCGTTCTTGTTGTCAGCATGTAAAATATCGTCCCCGGTAATGGCGCTGATATCGGTTCCGCCGGGAAGTACCTTGTAAGCACGCCACATTCCGTGTACGGCGGGGTCGTCGTAAAAGACGTAATCGAACTCGTCACGGTACAGTCCGTCGTCGATCGTTGTAGTGAACGGCATTTCCGGGGTCGGGACCGCAGGCGCTTCCGGCTCGGAGGTTTCCGTGACGATTTCCGCAGTTGCCTGCTCGTCCGATTCTGACGTTTCGGGCGTTACTGCCACAGCGGGCGGCTCGGTTAATTCCGGCTCGGCTGTGGTCTGGACTGGCGGTTCAGTCTGCGGTGATTCTACTGTAAAATGCTCAGCGACAGGCTCGGCAGTTTCAATAATTGTTGGCTCTTCTGTTTCAATTCCGGGGAGTTCTTCGGTCGGAGTGTCTGCTTTCGGTGCTTCGGAAGTACGCTCGATTTCAAGCGTGATTCCGGCTTCGCTTGTGTCCGTCAGCCGGACTATTCCCGGCGGCGCAGGCTGACTGTTCCCACGGAGGAAATACACTGCCACAACGACCGCAACCGCGATTCCTCCAGTCGCCGCAAACGGCAGGAAATCAGGCATTACAGCCATTTTTATTGCACGCCCTACCGCCGAAATATCCCGGTATCGCCTGTCCGGGTCGAACTGAGTACAGCGTTTTATTATCCGCCGGAATTTCGGCTTGTCCGCATTCTCGCCGAGAATTTCCTCCATAGTCACGCCGAATGCGTAGATATCCGAGCGGTCGTCGGTCTGCATGAAGCCGTACTGCTCCGGAGCCGCATAACCGCCCGTGCCGAGGATTTCCGTGTCCCGGCTCTGGAACTCCACCCGCAGCCGTGCGGAATCGAAGTCGATGAGCCGGATATGCCCGTCATTGCCGCAGATGATATTGGACGGCTTGATGTCCCGGTGAATCACTCCGGCTTTGTGGAGCGACTTTATCGCCGCACACAGCTCCAGCAGTAACTTCACGGCTTCCTTTTCGGAAAACGTGCGCTCAGAAGCGGAGATTCCCTCGACATATTCGCTGATGAAATACGCGCCGTTTTCGTCCTCGGACTGCTCCACAAGCCGCTCCAGATACGGGCAGGAAACGTCCCGGATACGCCGGAACAGCTCATGTGAAATTTCCCGGTATCTTCGGACGTACAGCTTTCCGTCCGCAGCGACAAGCTGAATATCGCCCTTCCCGGAGCTTTTCAGAGTTGACATCAGATGATATTCCAGCGTACTCACCTCATTCCGCGCGGGTATATACTGCGTAATTATACACCTTGTTTTCCCGGCTGAAATCCCCGGTTTTAAGGGCGGCGAACAGGAATTTTTCGCCGTCAATAGTTATCTCAAAAAGGCTCTGCGCCGCCGTTCCCTCGGCGTAATCGCATATCAGGTAGCCGTTTGTCCAACGGGACTCACACGGCGTTTTAGAGCCGTCCGAAAGGTGGCATTCGCACTCGCCGTTATCGCCGATATTCAGCGCTGAAAATATGAAAATTTCGTCAGATCTGCGGTTTCTGATGTAGTCCGCTGTGAGCGTGGAATTGAGCGCTTCAAGCGGGATATAGGTGCAGTAATTCCACTCGCCGTGGACTGCGGGGTCGTCGTAAAATGCATAGTTGAAATAGTCCTCGTAAATCCCCTGTTCGTTCAGCTTTGTGGTGACGGTTATTTTGTCGGGGTTGTCCTCGTCGGATCTGTGGAGTTCATGCGGCAGAAGCTCCTGCGGAATTTCAGCGGGAGCGGTCGTCTGTGCGGTTGTTGAGGTAGTCCGGGCTGTTGTTACGGCTGGCTTTGAGTTCGTTGTGGACGTGGTTTTCGCGGTTGTTACGGCTTGCTTTGACGTTTGCGCTGTGGTCGTTGCAGTCGTAGTCTGTGTGTTGGAAATCTGCGTTTCTGGCACGGATTTTTCAGTAGTAATTGAAGTGCCGACAGTCGTTACAGAAGTGGTCTGAGCGGTCGTAGTTGCTGTGGTTGCGCTGGTACTCATTACAGACGTTTGGGGGATTTCCGGAGGCACATTCTCACCAGAGTTCCGCAATGAAAGCACCGCCAGAACTCCGACCAGAACAGCCAGCGAAGCCACTGAAATCCCCGCCGGAACAGCGAACCGCGAGCGGACGGCCGCCCGGCGAACCGCCCCGGCGCTCCTGTAACGCTTATCCGGGACGAACCGCGTGCATTTCGCGGCGATTTTCCGTAACATGACTTCCTGCGCCGGAGGGCAGTCCGGACAGGTGTTCAGCAGGAGTTTCATAATCACGCCGAGCGCGTAAATATCCGCTGTAAATCCGGTTTCCCGGAAGCCGTACTGTTCCGGCGGCGCGAAGCCCTCGGTGCCATACAGCGTGGTGTCCTGCTCGCGGTTTCCGCTGAATTTCCGGGAGATGTCGAAGTCGATGAGCGTGAGGTGCAGACTCTCGTCAAGAATTATGTTTTTCGGGGTGACATCCCGGTGAATTATTCCGTATCTGTGAAGGTGCTCCACCGCATTGCAGAGCTGCGAAATAATGTGGCTCAGTGCGGTTATATGGAACGTTTTACCGCTTGATAAAAGCTCGTCCAGCGGCTGACCCTCGACATATTCGCAGACTGCAACGGAGCGTTCTCCGTGCGGTAAAATCTCGCACACGCGCATTAGATTTTCCTGCGGGGGAAGCTCCGAGATACGGCGGTAAATTGCGGCGGATTCCCCGGAAAGTTCTTTCAGGACGTACTTCCTGCCGTCTGCGGTGTTTTCCGCAAGCGTGATTGTTCCGGACGTGTTCAGCGCCCGGAGCGCTTTGTATTTTCCTGCGGTCAACCGGCTCACCCCTTGATTTTTTGTCGAATATATGGTAACATAAAACGCAGGAAAAGTCAAGAAAAGAGGTAGCATATATGATAAAGCAGAAATCCACCGGCGACCTGCTGGAAACTCTGAAAAAGAAATCCTCCTACGCCGAGGGGCAGGAGGAAATAAAAAGCGAGCAGTATTCCGGCACGCTGTCGGCGTATCTTAACGATATCGTGGCGAAAAAGGACATGAAACTCGCGGACATAATGCGCCGCTCCGGGCTGAAAAAATCCTACTTCTACTCGCTGTTTGACGGGAAGCGTGACAATCCCACCCGGGACGTGCTGATTCAGCTCGGATTCGGGTTTCAGATGTCCTTTGACGAGGTGCAGGAATTTTTAAAACACCTTGGCGCGGCGCAGCTTTACCCGAGGATACCCCGGGACGGTGCGATAATCTACGCACTTCAGCATGGAATGGATTTGATCGAGTGCGATATTCTGCTTTCTGAGAATGGGGAGGAGCTTCTGACAAAGGAGTAAAGTCCGCCGTTGGTGTACCGAAAATTCTGATCATAGTGATATAATTACATTTGACATCACTTTGAAAGGAATTCTAAATTTGTATGCCAGAGCCTTTCCCTACTGACAAGATGATTGAAGTACTCAAAAGCAAAAGCACCTACGCTGAGGCATTTGACGAGATACATGATATGCAGTATGACCTGAAACTGTCGGAATACCTGCGTGATATAGCCCGGAAGCGAGAAATGAAGCCGGCTGAGATAATGCGCCATTCCGGTCTGAAAAAGTCCTACCTGTATTCCCTGTTTGACGGGAAGCGTGACAATCCCACCCGGGACGTGCTGATTCAGCTCGGATTCGGATTTCAGATGTCCTTTGACGAGGTGCAGGAGTTTTTAAAGCACCTCGGCGCGGCGCAGCTTTACCCGAGAATCCCCCGGGATGGCGCGATAATCTATGCATTTCAGCATGGTATGAACATAATCGAGTGTGATATCCTGCTTGCGGAGAATGGAGAAAAACCGCTTGTCAAGGTATAAAGTCCACTGACAGCGTACCATTTTGCATACAAAATATGATAGAATTAGACCGTAGGAAATAATCCTGCGGTCTTTTGCTGAATACGATGATATTTGAAAGAAGGAAAAACAATGAACGCAAAGAAGCTTCTCATGAAAATGGCAGCAGCGTTTGTCGCAGCGGCGGTATTCTCTTCGACAGCGGTGGCAGTGAGTGCAAATGCTGAAAATAGTGTATATTATTGGGGTACGTATAAGGATGAAAAAAAGGTTTCTCTTCAGGTAGATGAAACTTATCAGCTTGACCTCGGCGATGATCCTGATAATGTAAAGATAATAAACAATGATGATGCGATTGCTTCTGTTTCATCAACAGGCCTGGTCACTGCCAGGAAGCCCGGAACCTGTAGGGTAAGATTATCGCACGACAGTGAGATGATGTGGTATGAGATCAAGGTAGCGACCTATAAATACAAGATAGAAGACGGGAAAGCGATTATCCTGAAATACTGCGGCAGCTCAAAGACCGTTACTGTGCCTACAAAAATCGGCGGCAAATTCGTCACGGAGATAGGCTCAAAGGCTTTCTACAAAAACACCAGCGTGCAGACAATCAAACTCCCGGAATACGTTCTTACGCTCGGAAAGAATGTATTCAGCGGCTGCAAGAATCTGAAAAAAGTCACATACAGGGGTAAAACCTATTCAAAAAAGCAGCTTACGTCCCTCAGCAAGGCAGTAGCAGCGGAAGCAAAGCTGACCGCAAGTGAAATTCCGGCAGATGAACTTGAATGCTATATTGAAAATGGTTCGATGTGTATATACAAGTATAATGGGAATGCAGAAAATATCGTGATACCCAGAAAGTATGATGGGCATGAAATTATAGTGCTGAACGATGATGCATTTGCAGGTCATACTGAGATAAAAAGCGTAAGCATGCCGGATAGTGTATATTGGATAAGTGACGGGGTGTTCAGCGGCTGCACATCTTTGACTGATATAAGCATTACTGATACAGTTTATAGCATTGGATGTAGAACATTTGAAAATTGTGAGTCGCTTGAGAAAATCGAACTTCCTTCAAAGGTTGATAGAATTTATGATAAAACCTTCAAGGGGTGTGTTTCACTGAAAACGGTAATTCTACCTGATGGATTTGAGGAAATCTATTCGGAAGCGTTTGCTGATTGCTTTTCGCTTAAGGATCTTTATCTCCCTGACAGCATTGATAAAATCGAATCGGACGCATTCAAGGGCTGCAAGAATCTGAAACTCCACTACAAGGGCAAGGTATTCAATATTTCCAACAAAAAGGACATCGACAGTCTTCGCTATGATTATTACATTATGAGTTGGGTATAAATCCTTTTTAGCTTAGTCAAAAGTCCGCTGCCAGTGTACCAAGCCGTTCTGTAAATATGATAAAATAAGACCGTAGAAATTATTCTGCGGTCTTGTTCTGTTTTTCAAGCAGAGTTTCCGCGCGTTCCGCAAGGCGGAGCTGATTGTCGTGGTTCAGCTTTTTAATTGCGGTTATCAGCGATTCGTCCACCGAATCCGTGCATATCCATTTTTCACCGAGAGGCGCGCAGTTGTCCGTTATGCCGCAGAGATAATCCGCAGAGGTCCGGAGCACGGAAGCCAGACGAGCCAGTATATCGGCATTGGGAATATTCACGTTGTTCTCGTATTTGCTCATGGTGGTTTTTGTCACGCCTATCTGCTCGGCGACCTGGTATTGTTTCAGACCAAGCTCGTCCCGGCGCGCGGCTATTCGTTCGCCTGTTGTCATTTGAGCGCCCCTCCTTTTGTGCATACTAATCTAGTATAATTATACATATTTTATTTGTGAATTTGTATAATGTTGACGAAAATAATAAAATGCATTGAATAAATGATGATAATGTGATAAAATAACAATATCGTTATGTGATAGACATAATATGTCAAGCTAGTTTATTATTGCCTGCGGATACGCTGAATAAAACAAAGCGTAACAAAATCCGACCCGTGAATGCGCTCGTTTTAACGGGTCGATTTTGTTTTATTCAGAGTTCCACTGGTATTGCTATGCATAAATGGACTAACGGAGGAAATACATGTCGAAGTTTGTAATAGAGTGTCCGAAATGCGGAAATTATACGGAAGCCTCGACCGGTGGCTTTCTTGGAATAGGAAAAACACGTAGAATAAACTGCGTCTGCGGATATGAAATTAACGTATCCGCAGAAAAAATGAGATCAAAGGTCTGCCCGCATTGCGGTAACAATGTGATTTACGACCTGAGCAAAGGTGAGGACGCAGTATGCCCCGTATGTCACGAACCCATCAACACTCGTGAGAGCCTTTCAAATATCGTTGAGTTTTCCTGCCCATCATGCTCATGCAGACTGAGCGCAGACAAGAATGCTGACACATACACCTGCCCCCTGTGCGATACCGTGATCGACGTACAGAAGCAGATAGCAGTAGAAGCGTCAAAAAGTCAGGGACTTGCGAGCCTTATAAAGTACGAGGGCGGAAACGACGTTCTCGTCTGGAAGCACCCCATCACCGATTTCAACGCAGGAACCCAGCTTGTGGTGCACGAATCCCAGGAGGCGTTATTCTTCTGTGACGGAAAGGCGCTCGACCTGTTCGGCGCAGGACGCTACACGCTGGCGACTGCAAATCTTCCGCTTTTGCAGGAGCTCTACAAGCTCCCCACGAATGCGGATACCGTGTTCCACTCTGAGGTCTATTTCATCAACCTGGCGACCCAGATGGGCATTAAATGGGGCACCGACAGCAAGGTAAGGCTGTTCGACCCGGGTTCCGGTCTGTACATAGAAATAGGCGCCTGCGGAAACTTCAATCTGCGTGTAAACAACTCCAGAAAGCTGCTCCTAAAGATAGTCGGGACCACCGGGAAGCTCACCGGAGCCGACATCGCAGGTGCCGGAGCAACTCCGTCAATGGGCGGCGACAGCTTCACAATCGCAGAATACACATCCAAGTTCAAGGCAATGATCATGAACAGGGTGAAGTCCAACCTCGCCCGTGCCATCAAGGAAAACAACATCAACATTCTCGAGATCGACGAGCATATCGACCTGCTTTCTGAGAAGCTGCGTGACATAATCAACGAGTCCCTTGACGAGTACGGACTTGTTATGCCGGAGTTCTACATCACGAACGTAATGACCCCGGATGACGACCCGAATTACCGCAGACTGAAGCAGCAGTTCGCTGAAAGAACGCTGAACGTCCGCGAGGAGGGAATACGCAAGGATATTGCAATAGCCGAGCAGGAACGCCGTATTATTGAGGAAAAGAACAAGGCGGAGCTCAACATGATACGTGCCCAGAACGAAGCGCAGATGAAGATACTCGGCGCACAGGGCGACGCAGAAGCCACCCGCCTGAAAGGTCAGGCGGAAGCTGACGCATACAAGGCTCAGGCGTTCGCAGAAGCCGAGGAAATGCGTGCAAAGGGCTATTCCTACCAGCAGGAGACCGCACGTCAGGTAGGGCTCCAGGCAATGCAGAACGGCATTACCGGCGGAGGTTCCGGCGGCGGGATAGGCGATATCGCAGGTCTTGGAGTTACTCTCGGCGCCATGGGTGGAGTTATCGGCATGACAAAGGAAGCGCTGAATCCCGTAATGCAGGGCGCCTCAGAAATCGGCGCAGGAATAGGCGGCGCAGTGGCTGCGACAGCCGCTCCCGACAAGTGGGACTGCCCCTCCTGCGGCGCAAAGGGAATCACATCGAAGTTCTGCCCGGACTGCGGTGCGATAAAGCCTGCTCCGGCTGTGACATGGGATTGTCCTGCGTGCGGCTGCAAGGGTATAACCTCTAAATTCTGCCCCGACTGCGGAGCAAAGAAGCCGGAACCTCCGGCGGCATGGGACTGCCCGTCCTGCGGCTGCAAGGGCATTACGTCAAAGTTCTGCCCGGAATGCGGCGCAAGGAAACCGGAAGCCCCGGCGATCTGGGACTGCCCCTGCGGAGCAAAGAACATAACCTCGAAATTCTGCCCTGAGTGTGGCAAGCCGAAAGCGTAAGGAGGGTCAGCATGAGTAAGAAGCGGACTTCTGTTATCGCAGTTTATGCGATAGTTCTGGTGCTTTTTAATGTGTTATTTTTCGCAGTTCCGTTTGCTAAGGCAGCTTCAGGTTGGGTGTGCTGGGGATTCTCATTGCTGGCGGTGATTCTCGGCTGCGGTGTTTCACTGTATGCATTCAGCAAGGGTGAGGGACTGAAATCGAAGATATATGGCTTCCCGGTTTTCAGAATGGGAGCTGTTTACACGATAGTACAGCTTGTGTTTTCGGTAGTGATGTTCATTGTGGGCTCGTTCGTGGAAGCGCCTGTGGTGATATCTATTGTCGTGAGTGCGCTTATTCTCGGGATCTGCGGGATAGGATTCATAGGTGCGGACAACGCCCGGGATATCGTTGAGGAGCAGGTGCAAAGCGTTGAAGCATCGACCCGGCAGATGAAGTATTTCCGTGTCAGCGCTGACGGCATTGCAGACCTCTGTGCCGATTCTGAGTTAAAAAAGCAGGTTGCCAAATTCGCAGAAGAGCTGAAATACAGCGACCCGGTTTCCTCTGACGAAACCGCTTCCGCTGAAAAGCAGATAAACGAGGGAATATCGCAGCTGCGAGATTTGGTGAGCTCCGACCCGGCTGCGGCAAAGATTAAAGCCGCTGAGCTTTCAACGATGCTCGCAGACAGAAACCGCATCTGCAAGGCGTTCAAAAAATAAATATTATCAGCCTGCATGAAAAGTGCAGGCTGAACGTGATAAAGGAGAATCATTATGGCAGTCTTTAAGTGCAAAATGTGCGGCGGCAATCTTGATGTCGCAGATGGAATGACGGTATGCGAGTGCGAATACTGCGGAACAAAGCAGACTCTTCCCAAATCCTCAGACGAGCAGCAGCTCAATATGATAAACCGTGCTAACCATTTCAGACAGCAGTGTGAATTTGACAAGGCAATGGAGATATATGAGCGTATGCTCCAGAGCAATGACAGCGACGCTGAGATATACTGGTCGATAGTGCTGTGCAGATACGGCATTGAGTACGTCAGCGACCCGCTTACAGGCAAGAAGATTCCGACCTGTCACAGGGCGCAGTATACGCTCATAACCCAGGACCCTGATTATCTTGAGGTGCTCTCCCATGCGGACGAAATGCAGAAGGAGGTATTCCAGCGTGAAGCGGAGTACATAGCAAACGTGCAGAAAGGTATCCTTGAAATATCCAACAAGGAAGAGCCCTTCGATGTTTTCATATGCTACAAGGAAACCGACAGCGACGGCAAGCGTACCCAGGACAGCGTACTTGCCCAGGAGCTGTATTACCAGCTCACACAGGAAGGGTTCAAGGTATTCTTCTCACGTATCACTCTTGAGGATAAGCTGGGTTCAGCGTATGAGCCCTACATATTTGCTGCGCTCAATTCTGCAAAGGTCATGGTCGTGGTCGGTACAAAGCCGGAATATTTCAATGCGGTGTGGGTAAAAAATGAGTGGAGCAGATACCTGCTTCTGATGAAGGAGGATCATTCAAGAACCATGATCCCCGCATATAAGGGAATGGATCCCTACGACCTGCCGGAAGCGCTGTCAATGTTCCAGGCGCAGGATATGTCAAAGCTTGGTTTTATGCAGGATCTTATACGCGGCATAAAGAAAATCGCAGGCGGCAGCAAGGAAGCTGCCCCGGCAAAGTCAAGTCCGGAATCATCTTCCGGCTCCAAGGCGGATAACCTCATAAAGCGTGGCTTCATGTCGCTGGAGGACGGTGACATGCAGAAAGCCGGCAGCTATTTTGAGGAGGCTCTGAACGAGGACGCGGAGGAGGCAAAGGCATACGTCGGGCTTCTTCTTGTGGACCTGAATTTGCGTGCAGAATCGGATCTTGAGGGGATTTCCGAGCCGTTTGACCAGAACAGCAACTACAAAAAGGCGGTCAGGTTTGCAGACGACAAGCTGAGGGAACGGCTAACCGGATATATCGAAACGATAAAGAACCGGGCGCTGGACAAAACCTATTCCAGCGCTAATATGCTCCTTAACAGTACAAATTTCGATAGTATGAAAGCAGGAGTGGAGAGCCTGCTCTCTATAAAAGGCTGGCGTGACGTTGACGATATTCTGTATAATACTGCATGCAAGCTTTCCAAGGAACTCAGCCCGGAACGCCTTAACCTCGCTGTTTCAATACTGACCCAGCTTCCGGAGCGCGAGGACGCGAAGGACATCATCTATCAGATCGGCACAAAGTTTGAAAATGAGGGAGATACAGAAAAGCTGAAATTCTGCATTACTGTTCTCAACAAAATTTCAGATGACCCAAGAGCCGCAAGAAAAATCGAGAGCATAAAATTCTCCTTGTCAGATATTGAGGCACAGAAGGCAAAAAAAGCCAAACTTGAACATGAAGAAAGAATAAATGCTTGGCGAATAAATTTTGTTGAGGGCTTGCTTCATCTGGATATGGAGCACCAGGCGCATACGCAGGAAGAATGCACATTATTCTATGGGAAATACAGAACTGCAAAACACCGGATCGAAACCTCCGGATATGACGATGATAAAGCATATTCCAGTCTTGTTGAGAAGCTGATCAGCGCTATGGGTGATCTGATAAAAGAGTGCGATGATGCTTTATACACAAAGCGCCATAAATTTGCTTTTTTCGGAGTTGGCTTCATTATCATAGCGGTTGCCAGTATAATGTGCGCTTCGGTTCAAGACAACAATATTACGCTTTATGTTTTAGGAGGCATTGCGGCGTGTGTTTCAATACTGATGATAGTTCTGAATGCAACAGCTAAGATCAATATTCATTCGTTATATTCGTACGAGAAGTATACTAAAGCTCTCAGGGAAATCTCAGACAAGGTCAGAAACGAAGCATTCCGTGACGCGGAACTTAAAGCGTTATACGAACAAAAGCTCGGAAATAAAGTGGATAAAAAAACAGATACGGAAGACGTCAAAAAACCTGACGTTCCTAAAAAAAGCCACAAGAAAGCAGGCGTTATCGTATCCGTAATATGTCTGTGCGTCGCAGGAGGCGCTATAGGCGGTTATTTCTACTTCGGCAGACATCTTCCGTTAAAAAAATACAATAATGCAATATCGCTCATGAACAGCGGCGCATATGAGGAGGCTATCGCTGCTTTTTCAGCCCTTGGTGAATATAAGGACAGCAGTTGGCTTGTTGAGCAGTGCAGCGAACTCCTCCAGGACAAAATAGAAGCAACAAGAACCATCGAATGCAGCGTTGGCGACATTATTACAGTAGGCAGCTATGAGCAGGATAACGACCTTAGCAACGGCGCTGAACCAATCGAATGGCAGGTGCTTGATATCAAGGATGGCAAGGCGCTTTTACTCAGCAGATACGTTCTTGACAGCAAGCTGTTTGATGAGGGCATGGAGGCAAGATGGTCAGAGTGCTCCCTGCGCACATGGCTCAATAATGATTTCATGAATACTGCTTTTTCTGATAGCCAGAAAGGAAGAATATCTACTACCCTCGTCACGGCTGACAGGAACCCGTTATATTCAAGCACTGATCCTGGTTCAAGCGTTAATGACAAGATGTTCCTGCTGAGCGTTGACGAGGTAGTAAATTATTTCCTGGGTCACTCATTATATAGCGATTTCGATTATTATTTCAATAGGTCAATCAGCACGACCGACACGGATTATGCCTATGAAAAAAATAAGGCAAATGAAGAAAAGATGGTTTACAGAAACGGCAGAGAAGCAAACTGGTGGCTCAGGACTGTCGGAAACGTTAAGTCCTTTGCTTCTGTCGCGACCTCTGACGGCTCTGACGGCAGCATATTCCTAATGGGATATGCAAGCAACTATCTGCTTCAGGGCGTGCGTCCGGCAATGTGGTATGTGATCGACCCCAAAGCAAATACAGCATACACTGAGCTTCAGTGCGATGAAACGGAACAGTCGAACAACGCTGGTTTATCCATTGACAATGCGAAACCCGGCGATATCATAACCTTTGGTTCCTACGAGCAGGATAACGACCTTAGCAACGGCAAGGAGCCCATCGAATGGGTAGTGCTGGAAAACAACGAGGATAATGTGAAGGTCATCAGCAAGTATATTCTTGACGCTGTACCCTATCACCAGTATAATGAAGAAGTCCAGTGGAAAGACAGCACCATTCACGAATGGCTGAACAACGAATTTTACAATGCCGCTTTTTCTGATGAAGAGAAAAAGAAGATTCAACCTCACGGAGAACTCATTCCACATTATTATGAGAAAACATGGAGCAACGTATATCTCTGGGATCTTTATGACATGGTTTCTTATTATGGCGGGAATGTCGGCTACAATGAAAATGAAGAATATTACACCTCCAGTAAATTAAAGGCGGAAGCTACTCCGTATGCGCTCGCAAATGGCTGTGAGAATAGCTACTGGTGGCTTGAGGACACCGGTAAGAGCCAGTGGGGTTACAGCGCGGTTGCCGTCATTTGGGAATCGGCTGCTGACACACTAGTACAAAGCTATTTCTGCGGTGCCAGACCGGTTATTTCGTTGCTTAAGGGTTAATGCATTGCAGGCGGTTCTGACGATGGCTAACGGACCGGGGCGCTTAAATGCATTTGAGCGTCATATATTGAGGGGAGAAAACATCTATGAATGAGAAAAACTATATCCAACCCTATTGTAAGGTGGCAGGCAAGATACTAAGTAATGTCCTGGGTATTGGAATTATAGCGGCGCTTGTAACCTATTTTGCTTTCAAAAGCTATTTTGATATAGTAACGGCGTTCTGTACAGTGATCCTGATTATCACAGTAATTATGCTGGTTGTATCGTTTATTGCTGCAATAATTTTTGATGTTAATGCAAGCGAAAAGCTGAAAGGCTGGCAGAAGTCGCTGATAAGCGGCATATTAGCTATGATAGACATGGTCGCTGCAAGAGCGATGTGCCTTATTTTTACCAATCTCTCATGGAATGCAACGCCTGATGCAAAGATGTTTAGTCAGGTCATAAACGGAGCTTTTGCCGCTTTGATTGCTGCAACTCTTATAGATCTTGTCACCTGCGGAAAGAGGTCGCTTCGCGATGAGATTAAGGATACAGATTTATCCTACGACAGAATAAATATGAAAGCGGGCATATTTTACCTGACAGAGCTTCAGGTGTTCATTGTGGCGATTTTTGCAGCAGCGTTGTTTTTCCCTGCGACATATTTCATCAGATTTGCTGTAAGTCCTTTGTATTACGCTATTGCATTGGTTATTGCAGTATTCGTCGTCCTGGCTGTTATTGCATTGATCAAGGCGGTATGCGTACGTGTTCAATACAAGTATCAGAAATCACGTGTGCTGTTATATGAGGAAATCATGGATCTGCTTGATCAGCGTCTGTTTCTTACGAAAGAAGATATCGAAGAGCTGTGTAAAGTAACATATCCTAAATACACTGCCAGATATCCGAGGCTCATTGACCAGATCCTCAGTGATGAAATTGATAAGGGCAACCTTAAACAAACCACTGTCAACAATATTATTGTTTATACCACAAGGGATCCTAAGAAACTTACAAAAGAGTATTTCAAGAAAATCAGCATTCTTAACAAGAATGATCTTCTGGTGTTGGGTATAGGGACTAGTCTTACCCTGCTTAAATCAATGGGGAATGCTCTTTTAGCAAAAATGATGGGCTTTAATAAGGGTATTGACCAGACCAAGCCGAACAAGCGTCTTAAACACAATGCTAAAAAGATCACAGATGAAGAGCGTAAAAAGCTGAAAAATTTTGCCGGCAATCATCCCAAAATGAGCGAAAGAACCGCAAAAATAATATGCACAATGTCTGTTCCGTATGACGCGATCAGTGGCAGTAAGGCAATAGGTAAAGTATTGAGCGGTCGCAATCACAGGCTGGAAACGCTGGGTCATGACAATGTGCTGGGATGGCTATTTGGCGTTGTGAATATTCTTACTGATACTATCACTTTCAGGGACTTCCGTACATATCGTGTTGACAGCGGAACTATCTTACCGGTAGAGATCACTTTTGCTGAAGCCTTGCTTGAAGCAATAAGTATAGTACGCGAAACTCCGGATTGTTTTGCGGCAGCACTATGCAAGCAGGCAATACATATCCACTCTGATATGTTTACCAAAATGGGATTACCGATACCGACATTAGAAGTGCTGTTTGACAAAATATCGCAATGGATGTATGTTGAAAAACACTATGACAGTCTGTGCGGATTGCGTGACTTGACCGCGACTACAGTTTCAGCGGTGTTAAGTGTGATCATTAATATCATCATTAAAATGATTCATAAAATGTTCTATGACCCGAAAAAGGACAACAAGGTGCTTTATAACATTCGCACTGATATCATTATTGCTATTGCCGATAATATAGCTTCATCAAGCAGTGTTATCATTTCAATAGTAACGAAAAATCCTCAATATCTTGATATGGGAGCAGTCATTGTTTCATTTGGTCAAACAGTGGTTACCACAAATTCAGTTGTCGGCACATACATGCAACTCAAATATGACCTGACTAATAAGCCCAGGATCATGCAGATGTTTATCCAATATAATCAAATAAAACAGGAATCCTCTTTGCAGCAAACATAATTACCTGTCAATACAACCTGATGTATTTCTGTATGCTTTCTTTTGTGATTCTCCACTGATTCCCAACCCTGAACGCCTCAATCTCGCCGCTCTGCACCAACCACAGAGCGGTGTTTTTTCCTATATGCAGCAGCTCCTGTAAATCCTTTAATGTAAGTATATCTTTAGTATTATTAAGCATTATAACACGCTCCTTTTCGGTTTATTTAATCCCATGTTCGCCCGAAAATTCTCCAATCACAGAGATATATTATTCTGCTGAATGGAGGTGATCCGATGAAGGAATAAACGCACAAACGCTCGCCGCAATAGCCGAAGCAGGTATCCTTGTGATATCAGGCATAATCGGCTTAGCGACCGAGCGCCGCAAGGACGAGAAGCGTAGTCAGCTTCAGC
>ENA-UONW01000464-UONW01000464.1-human-gut-metagenome-genome-assembly--contig:-CS52-NODE-464-length-59957-cov-111.213783_pt1 | contig 59957 bp, 70 predicted proteins | sample MGYA00242463_ERZ724010 | MGnify/ENA metagenome assembly ERZ724010 | reverse complement strand
TTGCTCAGGCACTTATAAATAATGTTAAACTATAGTGTTGCGGAATTAAGGGATATAACTTTGCAAACGAAATCAGAAAACAGTAGTTTTAATGGTTTAATTACCACTTCAAGTCTTCTAAAAGTATTTAATGATAAAGAAAATTCCTTTTGTTGATTTAGTATGTTGATTTAAATAGGAAAACAGGTTTAGTTTATATTAGGGAAAAAAGGATTGGTAATAGACTAGGCTACTTGATGATTCAAGTTTGCCCTTAAAGGCAAAGCTTATCTATTATGTTTTAGGGAAAACCGCCATGCTTTTGTGAAAAAGTGTGGCGGTCTTTGTTTAATATATGTTAGTTTCTTCTCTTTTCTTTTTCTTTTCTTTGGTCAACTCAAATTATTTTTTTACCTTTGCCACATATTTTTATATATAGATGAATGGATTTATATATATAGGTAGTAGGAAATAGATTTCGAGAGAAAATATCAGTTTTCTTCATGTGTAGAGGGAAATGGTAAGTAGACTTTAAAATATTATATTGAATAAAATATTAAAACAATGAATATATTAGTAACAGGCGCTAATGGTCAATTGGGACATGAAATGCAAATCTGTGCCCAAAAAAGCAATCACAAGTTTGTCTTCACCGATGTGGCTGAAGGCTATGAAAAACTGGATATCACCAATCTTGACGCTATCCGAGAAAAGGTGAGGGAGAATGATATTCAGGTAATTGTTAACTGCGCTGCTTATACCAACGTAGATAAGGCTGAAACAGATTACGATCTGGCTAATCTGCTCAACAATACTGCTGCGGGAAATTTGGCACAGGCTATGAAGGTGGTAGATGGTACTTTGATTCATGTATCTACCGACTATGTTTTTCAGGGCGACAAGAATATACCTTGCCGTGAAGATTGGGAAACGAATCCTTTGGGGGTATATGGTAAAACGAAACTTGCAGGCGAAAAGAGTATTGAAGCTACTGGATGCAAGCATATCATCATCCGTACAGCATGGCTCTACTCGCAGTGGGGTAAGAACTTCGTGAAGACCATGCAGAGTCTCACGGCAAGCCACGACACCCTGAAGGTGGTCTTCGACCAGGTGGGTACTCCAACTTACGCTGGCGACCTGGCTGCTGTCATCTCACATATCATCGAAACTGACCAGTTGGATAAGACGGGCATCTACCACTTCTCTAATGAGGGTGTCTGCTCTTGGTTTGATTTCGCTAAGATTATCTGCGAACTGAGCGGAAATACTTGCGATATACAGCCTTGCTACAGCGAGGAGTTCCCAAGCCCAGTGAAGCGTCCTCACTTCTCTGTACTTGACAAGAGTAAGCTGAAGCAGACTTTCGGATTCAAGGTGCCATACTGGACTGACAGTTTGAAGAAGTGTATCGCTGAATTGGCGGCAGCAAAATAATTATTAATTATAAATTATAAATTATTAATTGAAATGAAGAATATCATTATCACGGGCGGTGCTGGTTTCATCGGCTCACACGTAGTAAGACTTTTCGTGAACAAATATCCTGAGTATCACATCATCAACCTCGACAAGTTGACATACGCAGGCAACCTGGCTAACCTCAAGGACATCGAGGACAAGCCTAACTATACTTTCGTTAAGGGCGACATCTGCGATTTCGACCTGATGTTGAAACTGATGCAGGACTACAAGGTGGAGGGCATCATCCATCTCGCTGCTGAGAGCCATGTAGATAGAAGTATCAAGGATCCATTCACTTTCGCTCAGACCAACGTGATGGGTACCCTGTCTCTGCTCCAGGCTGCCAAGATTTACTGGGAGAGTCTTCCTGAGGGTTACGAGGGCAAGCGCTTCTACCACATCTCTACTGATGAGGTTTACGGTGCATTGAAGATGACTCATCCTGAGGGTATTCCTGCTCCTTTCACCACCAAGGCATCAAGCGGTAAGAACCACGAGGCTTACGGCGAGGAGTTCTTCGTAGAGACTACCAAGTACAATCCTCACTCTCCATACTCAGCATCTAAGGCAAGCTCAGACCACTTCGTCCGTGCTTTCCACGATACATACGGTATGCCAACCATCGTGACCAACTGTTCAAACAACTATGGTCCATACCAGTTCCCAGAGAAGTTGATTCCTTTGTTCATCAACAATATCCGTCATCGCAAGCCATTGCCTGTATATGGTAAGGGTGAGAACGTGCGCGACTGGTTGTATGTAGTAGATCATGCCCGTGCCATCGATATGATTTTCCACAAGGGTAAGATTGCCGAGACTTACAACATCGGCGGTTTCAACGAGTGGAAGAATATCGATATCATCAAGGTGGTTATCAAGACCGTTGACCGTCTGCTCGGCAGAAAGGAAGGCGAGGATATGGATCTCATCACTTATGTAACCGACAGAAAGGGTCACGATATGCGTTACGCCATCGACTCTAGAAAGTTGCAGAAGGAATTGGGGTGGGAGCCATCTCTCCAGTTTGAGGAGGGTATCGAGGAAACCGTGAAATGGTATCTCGATAACCAGGAATGGATGGACAACGTAACCTCTGGTGATTACCAGAAGTATTACGATAACATGTATTCTAACCGATAATAGCTTTTGGAGTAATCGGAACATGTTTCTATTGTAACCGGTGCATGTCTCTATTGTAACCGGTGCAAGAGATTCTGTTTTGTATATTGAATCAGGAGTCCTGTATTTGTTTATAACAGCAAATGCAGGACTTTTTTGTTTTATGGCAATTAAAATGCAGTAAATATATTATTATTTCTTAATTTTTTATGCTTTATGTCGAAGAAAACTGAAAACTAGAAAATATTTTTCTATCTTTGCAGCCTTAATGATATATAAAAGAAACAGATATGAAGAAAATAATGTTATCAGGCATCGTTATGGCGGTTGCTACCCTGTCGTGCCTTCCCGTTAAGGGACAGGAAAAGGTGGTTCCTTTTAAATATGGTAATATGGACCACTGGGTAATCAGGAATATCAAAGAATCAGGCATTATCGGAGGAAATCAGAAAACAGTTTATGCCGTTGGACCTAATATGACTATCAATGGTAATATTCCTTATACCAATAAGGGTGGTTCGCCTTGGGGTTCCTCTAATGTCCTGGCACATGTATCGGGCATCTATAAGACGAATAACTCTGTGTTTCGTGATAAACATGGTAGTGGATATTGTGCCAAACTGGTAACCCATATTGAGAAAGTAAAAGTGCTGGGACTCATCAATATCAAGGTCTTGGCTGCTGGTTCTCTCTTTCTGGGTAATGTTCGTGAACCGATAACAAGTACCAAGGATGGTCCTAAAGCCATCAACTGGGGTATACCATTCACCGCACGTCCTAAGGCTTTGCGCTTTGATTATAAGACATCTCTCCCTCATGCAGCCAATCGTATCAAGCAGAATGGATTTAGCGGAGCCTCTACGGTTGCAGGTCGAGATCATGCTATAGCTGTGCTCTATCTGCAGAAACGGCATGAAGATGCTAAGGGAAATATAACAGCTAAACGTGTGGGTACGATGGTAGTCAGATTCGGAAAAAGTACCGATAGATGGGTGGAAGATGCTACCTATACAATCCATTATGGCGATATCCGCCACATGGCAGGTTATCAGGCTGCTACTATGGGACTGCGATCCACTGACTATGCCCGTAACAGCAAGGGTAAGAGTGTGCCGGTAAAAGAAGTAGGATGGGCGAGTGCTAACGAAAAGCCTACTCATCTGATTCTTCAGTTCTCCTCATCCGATGGTGGAGCCTATATCGGAACTCCAGGCAATACCTTGTGGATTGATAATGTAGCATTAGTGTATTAAAATAATAAAATCGACAAAATGAAGCATATTCTGACAATACTTATTATGATGTTGGCATTGGGCAGCTATGCCTCTGAGCCTTCTGTAACCGATAGTATCTCATCTGCAGAGAAGGTGGATACGACGACTTTACATGCCGGGAAATCATGGGTGAACCGGATTCTTGACTACTTTAATGATTCCAACAAAAACAAGAAGCATAAGCGTTTCGATTTTAGTGTGATAGGTGGCCCTCATTATGCCTCTGATACCAAGTTTGGGTTGGGATTGGTGGCAGCAGGACTATACCGTACTGATCTGAATGACAGTATTCTTCCTCCTTCTAATGTCTCACTGTATGGTGATGTCAGTTCTGTAGGTTTCTATATGTTGGGTGTCCGTGGTAACCATATTGCTCCTAAAGGAAGATATCGCATCGATTATCACCTTTATTTCTATTCTTTTCCCTCTGATTTTTGGGGAATAGGCTATGAGATGGGCGATAACGATGCCAATAAGAGTGACATGAAGCGTTGGCAGGCTCAGGCTGAAGTTAGCTTCCTGTTTCGTGTAGCAGATAATTTCTATATCGGACCGATGGCGAGTTATGACTATGTAATAGGTAAACATATTGAGCGTCCGGAATTACTGCAAGGCATGGATCAGCATACTTGGAATGTAGGAGCTGGTGTTTCTCTGGTATATGATAACAGAGATAATCTTACGAATCCACATCGTGGTATCTTTCTGAATATCAATCAGATGTTCAGACCTGGATTTATGGGAAATGATTATGCTTTCAGTACGACGGCATTTCGTTTTGATGCCTATCAGCGACTGGGCAAGGGAACGGTTCTTGCCGAGGACATTGGGGCTAACCTCAACTTTGGTAATCCTTCGTGGGGAATGATGGCTGAATTGGGTGGTACTCATTCCATGCGTGGCTATTATGAAGGCCGTTATCGCGATAAACATTCTCTGGAAGCTACGGTTGAGTTGCGCCAACATGTATGGAAGCGTAATGGCATCGTAGTGTGGGTTGGAGCAGGAACCATCTTCCCGAAATTCTCGGCATTGCGCTCTAAACAGATTTTGCCGAATGCCGGTGTAGGTTATCGCTGGGAATTTAAGAAGAATGTGAATGTACGTCTGGATTATGGATTCGGTAAGTCGGGGCAGTCTGGTTTTCTCTTCAATATCAATGAAGCGTTTTAGTAATAATGCTCTTTATGTAGTTTGATAATGCTCTTTAAAGTGTTAATGAAAAAGTAGAATGAACAGTTTTACGGATATATATAAGGATATATATAATAAGGTGTCATCGGGCGCATTCCTTTACGGGTATGCTGTGGTAGCATTGTTGTTGCCTAATATAGCTCTGTGCTATACCGAATGTCTGGCTCCTTGGGCTTGTGGTGCCAATGTGTTGCTGCCTTTGGCACTCTACATGTGGTTCTTTTCGTTAACCAGATGCCCGGGTAAGATGATCTGGTGGGCTTTTCTTTTTGTTTTTTTCGCTGCCTTCCAACTGGTATTGCTTTATCTCTTCGGGACGGGAGTGATAGCGGTAGATATGTTTCTGAATCTTGTAACTACCAATCCTGGCGAGGTGAAGGAACTGCTTGGTAATCTGTTGCCTGCTGTGGTGGGTGTTTTTGTGGTTTATCTTCCTTTGCTGGTTCTGGCTATTGTCAATATCAGCAAGAAAGGGATGATAGTGGTTCAACTCCAGCATCGAGTGCGTCGTTGGGCTTTGGAGGTAGCTGCTGTCGGTTTATTCTGTCTGCTGGCTTGCTATGTGGCTGTAGATGATTATCGCTTGCGCAACCAGCTTTATCCTGTTAACGTTTGCTATAATCTCTATCTTGCTTTCGAGCGTGATGCGGCTTCAGAGAATTACAGAGAGGCAAGCAGGAATTTCAGGTTTGATGCCAGGAGCGAGCACGATGCTGAGGCTCCCGAGGTGTATGTGATGGTGGTGGGAGAGACGGCGAGAGCCCACAATTTCAGTCTCTATGGCTATCCACGCGATACCAATCCTTTACTTTCCAAGACTCCTGGAATCATAGCTTTTCCCGATGCTACAACCCAGAGTAATACTACGCATAAGAGTGTTCCTATGCTCCTGTCGGCTGCATCAGCAGAGGATTTCGAACGTCTCTTTCATGAGAAAGGTATCCTGGCTGCTTTCAGGGAGGCGGGATTTCATACCGTATTTATCAGCAATCAGCTGCCTAATCATTCTTTTATTGATTTCCTTGGCGAACAGGCTGATGAACATTACTTCCTGAAGGAAGGTGCTTCTGCAAAAGATAATCATTATGATAGTGATTTGTTGCAGAAGTTGGATGGGATATTGCCTGCGGCAGATGCTTCTTCATCCAAGCAATACCGTTATCGGAAACTCTTCGTGGTACTTCATACTTATGGTTCTCACTTTAATTATCAGGAGCGCTATCCCCGTAATTTCGCTTTCTTTAAACCTGACAGTAAGAGCGAAGCGAAGCCGGAGAACCGGCGTGACCTGCTGAATGCATACGATAATACCATCCGGTATACCGATTATATCCTGCATGGTATCGTAGAACGTCTGCAGAAATGGGAGAAGACTCAGGCAAAGACGGATGGGGTATATAGCCAACCTACATCGGCGATGCTCTATACCAGCGACCATGGAGAGAATATCTTTGATGATGACCGTCGCCTCTTTCTGCACGCTGCCCCGAAGGTATCTGATTATGAGCTGCATGTTCCTTTCATCATCTGGACATCAGATGGTTATGGAAAACAATATCCGGGAATACTGAAAACTTTGTCTGGTCATCGTACCCAACAGGTACAGACGAGTCTTTCGGCTTTTCATACGATGTTGGGGATAGGAGGCATCCTGACCCGTTATCGCCAGGATGAATATTCTGTGGCAAGTGAGAAGTATCATCCTGTGAAGTTGTTTTATCTGGATGATCATGATAAAGCGATTCCACAGGAAAATGCCAAATATTAGCATCTGATTTTAAGCGTAAACGCGCTCTTTGTGTAAAATACATGAAAAGAGTTTTCGTAAATGTCAATTATTTGCGAAAACTCTTTGTTGTATCTATAATTTGCTGTATCTTTGCACCCGGATTTAGATAATAATAAAAATACAGTTGTTATGGAACCAACTCGAAAAATCGAAAAGGTAGGCATGCGCAACCTCCGTATGGAGGATTATGATCAGCTTGCCAAGTCATTTAGGCGTATTTACGCAGACTCAGATGTATTCTGGACAAAAGAACAGATTAAGAAACTCATTACTATCTTCCCTGAGGGTCAGGTGGTTATTATCGTTGATGATAAGATTGTGGGCTGTGCGCTCTCTATCATCGTCAATTATAATATGGTGAAGGGTGATCATACCTATGCTCAGGTTACGGGTAATGAAACCTTCAATACCCACGATCCTAAGGGAAACATTCTTTACGGCATCGAGGTATTTATCCACCCTGATTATCGTGGTTTGCGCCTGGCTCGCCGTATGTATGAGTATCGCAAGGAACTCTGCGAGAAGCTCAATCTGAAGGCTATCATGTTTGGCGGTCGTATACCAAACTATCACAAGTATGCCGATAAGATGCGCCCTAAGGAGTATATCGAGCATGTAAGAAACCGTGAAATCTATGACCCGGTTCTTACCTTCCAGCTTTCCAATGATTTTCACGTGCGCCGCGTAATCCGCAACTATCTTCCTAGCGATGAGGAGAGCGAACACTGCGCCACCCTCTTGCAGTGGGATAACATCTATTATCAGCCACCTACGGATTCTTATGTAGACCGCAAGCCAACCGTAAGAATCGGATTGGTACAGTGGCAGATGCGCCCATACGCTTCGGTGGATGACCTCTTTGAGCAGGTAGAGTTCTTCGTTGATTCTGTGAGCGATTACAAGAGCGATTTCATTCTCTTCCCTGAGTATTTCAATGCGCCTTTGATGGCTCGTTTCAATGATTTGGGTGAGGCGCAGAGCATCCGAAAGATGGCGCAGTATACCGAAGAAATCCGTGACCGTTTCCGCGAGTTGGCCATCAGTTACAACATCAATATCATCACGGGTAGTATGCCTTATCTTAAGGACGATTCCCTCTATAACGTGGGCTTCCTCTGCCGCAGAGATGGTAGCGTGGATATGTATGAGAAGATTCATGTTACCCCAGATGAGCAGAAGTGCTGGGGATTGAGTGGTGGTAGCCATATCCAGACCTTCGATACCGATTGCGGTAAGATTGGTATCGTCATCTGCTATGATGTGGAGTTCCCTGAGTTGTCAAGATTAATGGCTGAGGATGGCATGCAGATTCTCTTCGTTCCATTCATGACCGATACCCAGAATGCTTACTCCCGAGTAAGAGTCTGTGCACAGGCGCGTGCCATCGAGAACGAGTGCTATGTAGCCATTGCGGGTAGTGTGGGCAACTTGCCACGTGTTCACAACATGGATATCCAGTATGCCCAGAGTGCCGTGTTCACCCCTTGCGACTTTGCTTTCCCTAACGATGGCAAGCGTTCAGAGGCAACACCTAATACCGAGATGATTCTCGTATCAGATGTTGACCTGAATCTCTTGAATGAGCTTCATACCTACGGTGCTGTAAGAAATCTTCGCGACCGCCGCAAGGATCTGTATGAATTGAAACAGAAGAAGTAAGTGAGGAAGGATAATTCAACACTCAACATTCAACATTCAACATTTAACATTTAAATAAAGTGTATAAGATAGGAATCTCGGAGCGCACGCTCCACTTCAAGCAGCCGGCAGGCACATCTCGTGGCGTATATACCACGAGACACAGTTATTATCTCACTCTCACCTCGGATGAATTACCGGGGGTAGAGGGAGTGGGTGAGTGTGCTACGCTCCCTGATCTCAGTTGCGATGCCAAACCGGAATATGAGATGACCCTGCGACAGGTTTGTCAGATGGTGGAGCAGATGGGACGCATTCCTTACGATATGATTCGTGCTTACCCTAGCATCACCTTCGGTTTGGAAACAGCCTTCGCTTCGTTCTTCGATGCAGCAAAGAAGCAGAACTTAAGTGCCTCTGTTCCAGCCGGAATGGAGAACCTGACAGATCTTTTCGACTCTCCTTTCGGTAGGGGAGAAGAGGGCATCACCATCAACGGATTGGTGTGGATGGGAACCTATGAGGAGATGCTGGCCCGGTTGGAGGAGAAGCTCCAGGCGGGTTTCCATTGCGTGAAACTGAAAATTGGTGCCATCGATTTCTTCAAGGAACTCGACCTCATCAAGCGCATTCGTGATGTCTATAACCAGGAGCAGGTTGAGTTGCGTGTAGATGCCAATGGCGGCTTTTTGCCGGAGAATGCAATGAGTCAGCTGGAGGCTTTGGCTAAATATGACATTCATTCGATAGAGCAGCCTATCAAGCAGCATCAGTGGCCTAAGATGGCCCAACTCTGTCGCGAAACACCGCTTCCTATCGCCCTAGACGAGGAGCTGATTGGTGTGAATGTCCGGAGTATGAAGCAGGCTTTGCTCGATACCATTCGTCCACAATATATCATCTTGAAGCCTTCACTTCATGGTGGCATCTATGGATGCAACGAGTGGATAGAACTGGCTAACCAGCGTGGTATCGGCAGCTGGATTACTTCTGCTCTTGAGAGTAATATCGGTCTGAATGCTATTGCTCATTATGCAGCTAAAGTATATGGCCCTAATGTCAAGATGCCGCAAGGTTTGGGCACCGGTCAGCTCTTTACTGATAATATACCGATGCCTTTGGAGATTCGTGGTGACAAACTGTTTGTAGTAAAATGACTTTAGAAGAATTCCTTTCAGAATGGAATAACGGTAGCGACCGGGTGCTGGTGCATACCAGTGGCTCCACGGGAAAGCCCAAGCCGATGATGGTAGAGAAGAAGCGAATGCTCAACTCGGCCCGCATCACTTGTGATTTCCTGGGATTGAAACCTGGTGATAGCGCCCTGCTCTGTATGTCGCTCGATTATATTGCAGGAAAGATGGTGGTGGTGCGGAGTATAGAGCGCCATCTCCATCTTATTTCTGTTTGCCCAAGTGGGCATCCTTTGAAAGATGTAAATGAAGAGATTACCTTCGCTGCGATGGTCCCGATGCAGGTTTATAATACCCTGCAGGTTCCTGAAGAGCGGGCTCGTCTCTGCCGCATCAGGCATCTTATTATCGGTGGCGGAGCCATAGATGAGGCTCTCGAACAGAAACTGAAGGCTCTTCCCGGCGATATTGCAATCTGGAGTACCTACGGAATGACCGAAACGCTCTCGCATATTGCCCTGAGAAGAATTAACGGTGCTGAGGCTAGCGAATGGTACCAGCCTTTCGATAGTGTCAGAATCAGTCAGACCGATGAAGGTTGTCTGGTGATAGATGCTCCGCAGGTCTGTGCAGAGCCCCTGATAACGAATGATATTGTGGAAATAGAATCCTATATATATAATAAGGTGGAAAAACTCCGTTTTCGCATCAAAGGCAGAAAAGACAATGTGATTTGCAGCGGAGGTATCAAGATACAGATAGAAGAGGTTGAGGCTCTGTTGAAGCCTTATCTCGAAAAACCTTTCATGATAGCCAAGAAGAAAGACGGGAAGTTTGGAGAGATTGCAGTCCTCTTAACTGAAGATGAGGATATGAAAAAAATAGAGGCGACTGTTCGCCGCCTCTTATCTGATCATAAATATTGGATTCCAAGGGAATTCCTTCATGTAGAGCATCTTCCGCTTACCGAAACCGGAAAGCCGAAGCGCTCTATCTTTCTTTAAAGGGATTCTCTGAAGAAAGATTCTTTAGCTGAATTATCCTTCTCTGAAGAAGTCAAGTGCTTCCTTGATCTCTTCTGTCGTAGCTGTCTGGTTGATACGGATATCGCCTATGCCGCCCAGCATCGTGAAGTTGATGATGCCATTCTGGTTCTTCTTGTCATGATGCATCAGCTCGATGAGCTCATTATAGTCATCGCAGGTAATATCCAGTGTACCATAGAATTCCTTGATGAAGTTTACGGTCTGGCGCATCTTCTCAGTAGGGAATCCAGTCTTGGCAACACTCAGATAGAGTTCTGGAATCAGACCGAATGCCACAGCGTAACCATGCAGGATAGGCTTGCGCTTCAAAGCCCAGCTCTCAAATGCATGACCGAAAGTATGACCCAGGTTCAGCGCCTTGCGGATGCCCTGCTCGTGAGGATCCTGCTCTACAATGCGCTCCTTTACCTTCACACTGTCGCCTACCATGCGCTGCAACTGCTTCAAATCAGGCTTGTCGAGGTCGAAGCTGACCAGTTCTTCCCACATTGCTTCTGTAGAAATCAGACCGTGTTTCAGCATCTCTGCATAGCCCGAACAGATGTTTTCTGCATCGAGCGTCTTTAAGAATTCTGTATCGAGAATAACGAACTTAGAATCGTTGAACACACCTACTTCGTTCTTCAGTCCGCCGAAGTTGATGCCTGTCTTTCCACCTACCGATGCATCTACCATAGCCAGCAGGGTGGTAGGGATATTGATAAAGTTGATACCTCTCTTAAAAGTGCTGGCAGCAAAGCCACCCAGGTCGGTTACCATACCGCCGCCCAGATTAATCATACAGGAGTGGCGTGAAGCTCCTCCCTCCTGCAGTCCTTTCCATACCATCATCAGACTTTCGATGTCTTTATGGCTGTCGGTAGCCGGAATAGTGATGATATGGGCTTCTTTCATGCAGTAAAAATTCTGCAATACAGGCATGCATAGTTCCAATGTCGTAGTATCTGTAAGCACAAAAAGTTTGTCGTGCTCACACTCAGAAAGTGCACTTACCAGTTCGCTTTCCAGTTGGGTTGATATGATTACTCTTTGTTCCATAACATTCTAACGTATTAATTTTTGTGCAAAGATACACTAAAATGGAGACAATACAAAAAAAAAGTTGCTAAATTTGCGTTTTTTATCTCAGAATGTATTAAACCTTGGTGTATTTAACGCGTCAAAACAATCGAGTAACAAAAAATGATAATAGAATATCATAGCGATTATGTGTGAAAACACTCATAGTTGGAAATAATAACAAATTAAAAATAAGAATGAAAAAATCGATTCTGACGATGCTGCTGCTGTTGATGGCAATAGCATCCTTTGCTCAGCAGCGACTGATATCCGGTCAGATTACCGACCGCGATACCAAGGAGGCCATTGAGCAGGTAACTGTTCAATTGCTTAAGAGCGACAGCACGTATGTGGCTGGTGCCATCAGTAATGAGCACGGACTCTTTCACGTCACCGCTCCGGCTAATGGCAAGTATCTGCTCAAGATTTCGAGCGTAGGATACAAGTCTACCATGAAGCGTATCCAAATTTCTGATAACAAGGACCTGGCTATGGGTAAGATTGTGCTGGGTGCTGAGGCTATCATGCTGAAAGGCGCAGTGGTAACAGCCATGGCTCAGAAGGTAACCCTGAAGGAGGATACTTTCGTGTACAATTCTTCAGCCTATCGCACACCGGAAGGCTCGGTAGTTGAGGAACTCGTAAAGCGTCTGCCGGGTGCAGAGGTGAGCGATGACGGTACCATCAAGATCAACGGTAAGGAGGTAAAGAAGATTCTGGTAGACGGTAAGGAGTTTATGACCGGCGATACCAAGACTGCCCTGAAGAACCTGCCTACCAGCATCATCGAGAAAATCAAGGCATACGATGAGAAAAGTGATCTCTCTAAGGTGACCGGTATTGATGATGGCGAGGAGCAGACCGTGCTCGACTTCGGTGTGAAGAAGGGTATGAACAAGGGATTGATTTCCAATATCGACCTGGGCGTGGGCAACAAGAGCCGCTACAATATGCGTGGCATGGGAGGTTATTTCAATGATAACAACCGATTCATGCTCTTTGCCAATGCCAATAACACCAGCGACCGTGGTTTCGGCGGTGGTCCTGGCAGAGGATTCTGGGGCGGTGCCAACGGTTTGAATGCCAGCAAGATGATTGCTGCCAACTATAATTATGAACTGAAAGATAAATTCAAGTTCAATACTTCACTTCGCTGGAATCACAGCGATGGTGATATTTGGAGCCGTCGTTCCAGCGAGAACTTCATGGGTAGCAGCAGCTCTTTCAGCAATAGCCTGAGCCAGAGTTTCTCCCGCAGCAACAGCTGGAATGGTAACATCCGATTGGAGTGGATGCCTGATTCCATGACCAATATCCTCTTCCGTCCTTCCATCTCCTGGAATACCAGCGACGGCAGAAATACCGGATTGTCTGCCCAGTTTAATGACGATCCTTACGAGTATGTAGATGATCCGCTTCAGGATGCTTTCCTGAAAGACCTCTCTACGGGTGAAAGCAAGAGTAAACTGAATGAACTCCAGAAACTGGTCAACAGCCAGGAAAACAGCGGCTTGAGCTATTCAGATAATAACAATATGAAAGGTATGCTGCAGTATAACCGCAAGCTGAACTCCCAGGGCCGTAATATCACGTTCCGTGCCGATGCCAAGTATACAGATAAGGACAGCAAGAGCATCTCGCTCAAGAATACCCGCTATTATCTTGCGGAATTGGAACAGGGCAAAAACGCATCAGATATCAACCGTTATAACCTGACACCTTCCAAGGATTACAGCTATGCGGGTCAGGTTACCTATAGTGAACCGCTCTGGAAGGCTACCTTCCTGCAGTTCAGCTATAAGTTTACTTACAGCTATTCCAAGAGTGATCGCAGCACCTACCGTTTTGATGATTATTCCTTTGATGGCATCACTCCTGTTTACCGCACCTGGGGCAGCTATCTCGACAGGGTAGGAAACAATTGGGAGGATACCAAGGATGATGACCTGAGCAAGTATTCTGAATATAAGAACTATACTCACGATATCCAGGTGATGATGCGATTCATCCGTAATAAGTATAATCTCAACTTCGGTGTGATGATTCAGCCACAGCGCTCCAACTTCATCTACGATTATATGGGCAATCATACGGATACCGTCCGCACAGTCACTAATTTCAGTCCTACGCTCGATTTCCGTTACCGCTTCTCTAAGATGAGCAACCTGCGCATCAACTATCGCGGTACAACCTCGCAGCCAAGCATCTCGCAGTTGCTGAATGTAGTGGATGACAGCGACCCGCTGAACATCTCGAAGGGTAACCCTGGCTTGAAGCCTTCGTTTACGCAGAACTTCCGATTGTTCTACAACAACTTCGTGCAGAATCATAACAAGGGTGTCATGACGTTTGTCAACTTCTCTACCACCCGAAACAGTATCAGCAATAAGGTAGAATATGACGAGAAGACGGGTGGACGTACCACAACCCCAGAGAATATCAATGGCAACTGGAATGTGATGGGAGCCTTCATGTTCAACTGTTCTATCGATAGTGCGGGCGTCTGGAATATCAATACCGGAGCCCATGCCAACTATAACAATTATGTGAGCTATCTGAGTGTTGACCAGAATTCAAGTTCACTGAAGAATACCACCCGAAGCCTTACATGGCGCCAGAATCTCTCTCTGAGCTATCGTAACGACTGGGCTGAATTCTCGCTCGACGGAACGCTGACTTATAACAAGGCAAAGAACAAGCTCCAGCCAACCAGCAACCTCAATACCTGGCAGTTCTCTTATGGACCAAGCATGACGCTTACAGCGCCTTGGGGTACCAGTCTGAACTCAAGCCTCTCTATCAGCAGCCGCCGCGGTTATAGCGACAGCAGTATGAATACGGATGAGTTTGTATGGAATGCGCAGCTCTCTCAGGGTTTCCTGAAGGGCAAGCCTCTTACTATCATGTTGCAGTTCTACGATATTCTCCGCCAGCAGAGCACCTTCTCTCGTGCCATTTCTGCTACATCCCGCACGGATACGGAGTATAATGCCATCAACAGCTATGCGATGCTACACGTGATTTACCGCCTGAATCTCTTCGGAGGCAAGGATGCCCGTAGGGGTGGACCTGAAGGTCCTGGTGGTCCTGGTGGTCCTGGTGGCCGTCCAAACTTCCATGGCCGTCCATTCAATGGCGGTTTTGGCGGTGGTCGTCCAGGCGGCAGAATGTTCTAGAAAAGAAAATGAAGTAAGCTTCATTTTAAACGATAGTAAGTCTCACTTCATGTTTACGTGAGGCTTATTTCAAACAGATATGACGAGAAAAAAAGAAATCCCCGCTCTTCGTAATGAGGAGCGGGGATTGTTATTTTGTCTTATCAAGAGTTCTCGATTAGAGAGCGAACTTGTAACCCAATGTAATCTGGAATACAGAGTTGCAACCTGCATCGTCAAAGTCTGCAATCTTTGTTACGCCAATATTGTAACGAGCATCTAAGCAAACGTTCATATACTCGTAAGAAAGTCCAACAGGAATAGAGAAATCAAAAGACTTGATTTTTGCTCCGTCTGGTGCATATTTATCGTAATCTACTGTAACGCCCTCAACACTAACCTTGTTGCTAAGATTAAATGCTGGCTGGATACCAGCCTTTAATGCAAGACCTGGAGCTACATAAACGTTGGCAAGAATAGGGATGTTAAGATAATCCATCTTCATCTTCACGTCGCTATCTTTAATCTTTGCACCCTGCATGGAGTAGAGAAGACCACCGCTAATACCAAACATTGGTGATACATGATACTCCAACTCAGCACCTCCAACGAAGCCTGCTTTGTATTCAGCATCATCCTCTGTAACAGATGAAACGTTCAAACCTACCTTAGGCTGAATTGTAACATCGCCTGCATTGTACTGTGCGAAAGCACCTACTGAAGACAGCACCATAGCTGCCATAACGAATAATTTTTTCATAATCTCTAATATTTTAAATTAATAGTTTATAATGCTCATATAGAGTATGATTAGTTATCAGTGTGTATGCTGATTCCATCATTCCATCATTTTTACTAGGTGCAAAGGTATGTTTTTTCTCTATTCGCTCCAAATATTTTAAGCATTATTTTAAAATAAGTAGCCAAAATATTACATATAAGTTTCTATTTCGTATATTTTTAGCAATAATTATCCCAATTTTTTTGCATCGTATCTTAAAATGTTGTATATTTGCAAAGTTCAGTTATGACTATACAAAAAAATCCCCTATACAGTGTAAAAGATGTATAGGGGATTCTTTTATTCTTCATCCTCGTCCCAGTCTTCTTCGTCAAATCCAAACATGGCGGGATCTACGAAGGCATCCAGGGCTCGGCGTTCTTTCTTTGTAGGGCGCCCAGTGCCTCTTGCTCTATCTACGAATCCGCTGATGCGGCTCATCTCCAGGAGCTCGTATTGCTTAGGGTCGGTTACGTTTTTATAGACACCATACAGCATCTTGGCGCCTACGCGCTGCTCTATGCAGTCGAGAACCTCGAAAGAGTAGGTGATAGGGGCTTTCTTTACGCTCACCACATCGCCACGCTTGATGATGAAGGAAGGCTTTCTCGTTACGCCTCCCACCATGACGCGGCCATTCTTACAGGCATCGGCAGCAATACTGCGGGTCTTGTAAATGCGGGCAGCCCAGAGCCACTTGTCTATTCTTGCTGATTCTTTCATGATTACTTCTTTCCTAGCTTATTGTATTGGTTCATGGTGATGTCGATACCAGCCAATACGAAGCTCTTGATAATCTCTACACCCAGGTCGATGGCCGGCTGCAGCTGCTTCATGTCTTCCTCAGTATATTTGCCCAGCACCCAGTCTATCTGACCGCCACGCGGATAATCGTTGCCGATGCCCATGCGCAGGCGGGCATAGTTCTGACCGATAAGCTGCTGGATATGTCCCAATCCGTTATGGCCGCCGTTGCTGCCGTTTGCCTTCAGTCGGAAAGCACCCAGAGGCAGGGCTAGCTCATCGCTGATAACGAGCAGTCGGCTCTGGTCAATCTTTTCCTGATTCAGCCAATATCTTACCGCATTACCGCTGAGGTTCATGAATGTGGTAGGTTTGAGCAGGAAAATCTTTCTTCCCTTGAGCGTAGTCTCGGCTACGAAGCCATATCGCTTATCCTCAAAATGAATATTGGACGCTTTAGCAAAAGCGTCCAATACCATAAATCCTGTGTTGTGCCTGGTGCCGGCGTATTCATCGCCAGGGTTACCAAGCCCACAAATCAAATATTTATCCAATGTTTGATAATGCTTTACTCAGGTTCGTAAAATCTCTAGATGACTCAGTGATTAAGCCTCTTCTTCCTCAGTAGTCTGAGCTGCGAGCTGAGCGTTACGTGTCATCTTGATAGAGCAAACTACGACAGCCTTGCTTGTAGCCAACTCGAGACCCTCGAATGAGAGGTCACCTACCTTGATGCTCTTACCGATCTTCAACTCAGTAACGTCGATATCGAGGTGCTCAGGAATAACCTGGTAAGGAGCTGTAACGTTGATCTTACGGATAGAGAGGTTCATACGACCACCATCACGTACACCCTGTGCAAGACCTGTCAACTTAACTGGAATACCGATAGTGATAGGCTTCTGGTCGTTAACCTCGTAGAAGTCAACGTGCAGAGGAGCGTCTGTTGTTGGGTGGAACTGGATCTCCTTCATGATAGCTGTGTGGCTCTCACCGTCGATGATGAGGTTGATAACGTATACATGAGGAGTGTAGATGATTTTACGCAACTCAGCGAATGGAACTGCGAATGACAAAGCCTCAGGAGCACCGTTCTCGCCCTTCTTCTCACCATAAAGGTTACATGGAATCAAACCTTCCTTACGCAATGTCTTAGAAGCTTTCTTGCCAAGGTCTGTACGCTTCTGACCTGTTACATTAATCTCTTTCATTTTGTGTTACTCTAAATTAAGTTATTAATAAAAAATGTGCCTTAACTCGCCATCACACGGATTAGCTTTGCTTAAAGCGGGTGCAAAATTACGAAAATTATTTGGAACGAGCAAACTTTTTGCCGAAAAACATGTTTTATATGCAGAAAAAATATTGAAAATACAATTTTTTGCTTAAATAAACTGAAATTTTTGCCCGTTTTCTTGTCTATTACCTATTTAATGTGTATTTTTGCAAGCGTATTAGGTAATTTAATAAATGAATCTTTTAAAAACATTAGAGAATGATTAATAGGGATTTGATAAGACGTAAGATTGTGCAGTTAACCTACGCATACTATCAAAACAGCGATCATAACATGGAGAACGCTGAGAAGGAGCTGATGTTTAGTCTCTCCAAGTCATACGATTTGTACAACTACATGTTGCAGCTCATCGTTGCCATCACCCAGGAGGCACGCAAGCGCTACGATGTAGATGTAGCTCGTGCCAAGAGAGAGGGTGAGCAGGAACCTTCACCACGTTTCGCATTCAATAAGTTCGCTCTGCAGCTCGAAGAGAACAAGATGCTGCTCGAATGGATAGATGTTAAGCATTCCAACTGGGATGAGGATATCGAAATGGTGCGCAAAGTGTATACTGCGATTACGTCTAGTGATCTCTATGCTGATTATGTCAGCGGTGCTATTGATGAGGAACTCGCCGATCTCGACGAGTACAGCCGCGACCGCGAGGTATGGCGCCGCATCTACAAGCAGTTCATTCAGAATAATGAAGAGCTTGATGCATTCCTTGAGGAGAAGAGCCTCTACTGGAACGATGACAAGGATATCATAGATACTTTCGTATTGAAGACTATCAAGCGTTTCGACCCGGAAGCTAAGGCCAAGCAGGAATTGCTGCCGGAATATAAGGATGCTGAAGACAGAGAGTTTGCACGCAAGCTCTTCCGTGCTACCATCCTCAACTGCGATACCTACCAGCGCTATATGAGCGAGGCTTTGCGCAACTGGGATTTCTCACGTCTTGCCTATATGGATGTGATTATCATGCAGATTGCCATCGCTGAGGTTATGAACTTCCCTGGTATCCCGGCTACCGTCACTATCAACGAGTATGTAGAACTTGCCAAGGCATACAGCACTCCTCGCAGCGGTGGTTATGTTAACGGTATGCTCGACAGCATCTGCCGCGAGCTCATCAGCCGCAACCTCATCCAGAAGGAGATGCCTGAGCGCAAGCAGCATCAGCATGCACAGCACGGCGAACATGCCGGCAAACAGCGCCCAGACAACCAGCATCCAGCCGGCCGTCGTCCGCGCATTCATCGCGCTCCGGGCGAGGGTGAGTAAATAACGGAGGCCTTTCTTGCTGGCCACACCTTATTTATATATAGAACATAAAATAATAATAGATAATACTTTAACGACATGACAAATTTAGTATTGCAAGCAGCTGCCGGTGGTAGCAGCATGAGTTTTCTCATCATGATGGTAGCTATCTTCGCTATCATGTGGTTCTTTATGATCCGTCCTCAGCAGAAGAAGCAGAAGGAAATCCGCAAGTTCCAGAATGCTTTGGCAGAGGGTACCAAGGTGGTTACAGGCGGCGGTGTTTATGGCACTGTTAAGCGTGTTGACCTCGAGGCTAATACCGTTGATGTTGAGATAGCTCGTGGCGTGGTAATCACTGTAGCTAAGGGCTACGTGTTTGCTGATGCAGCTAGTCAGACACCTAATGCATAGTATCAAGAGCATATTAAAAGCTGTCAGAAACTTCCTGTTCAGTGGTCTGAATAAGGAGTTTCTGATTTTTTTGTTCTTTCTCGCTCTCAGCGGCATCTTCTGGCTGATGATGACGCTCAATGAGACTACCGAGAGAGAATTCAATATTCCTGTGCAGTTAACCGGCGTGCCCCGCAATGCGGTGATAACCGGTGAACTCCCTGATACCGTGCGTATTACGGTGCGCGATAAGGGATTCACACTCGTTACCTATGCTTACGGAGGCAAGATTCATCCGCTCACATTCCGGTTTGCCAATTATGCCGACGAGGAAACGGGAACGGGACAGATTCCGATGGCTGATGTGCAGAAACAGGTGGCATCCCAGCTCTATGGCTCTACCAAACTGATCTCCATCAAGCCGGCAAAATTCGATTTCTTCTTCACCTACGGCTCTTCCAAGCGGGTGCCTGTGGTGTTCAGAGGTAGGATTACAACCAGCAAGAGCTATTATCTGGCACATACCGAATTCCTGCCGTCTACGGTGATGGTTTATGCCAACAAGAAGCAGCTCGACCAGTTGGAATCGGTAGAAATCGAGCCGTTCAACATGCGCAACCTGCAGGATACCATTCATCGCAGCGTACCTATCAAGAAGATACGTGGCATGAAGATTGTGCCTCAGATGGTGCGACTGGCGGTATATCCTGATGTGCTTACCGAAGAGTCGGTCGATGTGCCTGTTACGGCCATCAACATGCCTGATAACATGGTGCTCCGTACCTTCCCATCTAAAGTGGCGGTAAAATTCACCATCGGAGCCAGCCTCTTCAGAACCATCAAGCCGAGCCAGTTTAAGGTGGTAGTAGATTATAACGATCTGGCTAACAACCCTTCTGACAAGTGCAGACTCCAGTTGCGCAGCGTGCCGCGCTCGGTGAGCAAGGCGCATCTCGAACTGGAAACGGTAGATTATCTGCTGGAACAGCAATGATGATTAATAATTTATAATTTACAATTAATAATTCATCGTGATGAAGATAGCGATAACGGGCGGTATAGGTAGCGGAAAGAGCTATGTGTGCCGGATATTGGAGAAACAGGGCATCCGGGTTTACGACTGCGATGCTGAGGCTAAGCGGCTCATGCGCACCGATGCCCGCTTGCAGGCTGGTTTGAAGAAGCTGGTGGGCGAGCAGGTTTACAGTGCAGAGGGCGTTTTGCAGAAGCCCGTGCTGGCTCAGTTTCTGCTGGCTGGCGAGGCTAACAAGCAGGCTGTCAACGATGTGGTTCATCCGGCTGTGGCGCGCGATTTCGAGCAGAGCAGCTATGAGTGGATGGAGAGTGCCATCCTCTTCGATAGCGGTTTCTACCGCCGTATCCACCTCGATTTCGTGGTCTGCGTAACGGCTCCCGTCCCGGTCCGCATCCAGCGCATCATGCAGCGCGACCATATCCCGGCAGAGAAGGCGCAGCAGTGGATAAATGCCGTCATGCCGCAGGAAGAACTTGCAGCCCGCTCCGATTTCGAAATCGTGAACGATGGCGAGCAGGATATCGATGCACAGGTAAGGAAATTATTAGATATCATTAATAATAAAGAATAATAGAAAAGACAATGGAAACAATCCTTTCAATTGCAGGCAAACCAGGCCTTTATAAATTGGTATCAAGAGGTAACAGAAACCTCATCGTAGAAACACTCGATGAGACTCACAAGCGTATCCCAGCTTTCGCTACCGACCGCGTAACAAGCCTTGGTGACATCGCTATGTATACAGACGCTGATGAGGTGCCACTCTGGGAAGTGCTCGACAGCGTAAGCAAGAAGGAAGAGGGCAAGCCTAGCACTTTCAACTACAAGAAGGCGCCTGTTGCTGAGCTCCACGCTTATTTTGCTGAGGTTCTTCCTAACTACGATCGCGACCGTGTTCACGACAGCGATATCAAGAAGCTCCTCCAGTGGTACAACATTCTTGCTAAGTACGGCATCACCGATTTCAAGGCTACTCTCGCTCCTACAGAGGGTGAGAACGTAGATGATCGTGCTGAGCAGGTTGCTGAGTAAAAAATAAATTGCAGTTGTATTATACTTAAGGGTGTTCATACTTCTAGAAATAGAGTATGATACACCCTTTTTTTATTCCTTTTCAATCTTTTTCAATTCCTTCTCAAATCTTCTGCGATACATTTCTCCCGCTATGGTCAGACCGAACGGGAAGGCTAACCAGATGCCCAGAATGCCCAAGCCGCATGGGAAACCTAGGGTGTAGCCCAGCGGTAAGGAGATGACGAAATAGGCGATGAAGGCATAGAGCACCATCGGCTTTACACAGGCGATGCCACGCAGCGCATTGGCAAAGGTATACTGCAGTCCGTCGCCAAACTGATATACCATCAACAGGATAATCAGCGTAGCCACATACGCCTGTACCTCCACATTATCATTAAACCAGCCACCTATCTGATGGCGAAGCAGGAACACCGGCAAACCCATACACAGCGAGAACATCAGGTTCAGCCGGAATCCGTCGTAGGCATTGCGGCGAACGGCCCCGTAGTCCTTCTGTCCCATAAAATGGCTCACGCGGATAGCCAGCGCTGCCGCCATGCCCGAAAGCACGAGATAGAAGAGCTGCGAGAGGGTAATCATCACCTGATGAGCCGCCAGCGGAATGGTTCCCAGCCAGCCCACCATCACACAACTCAGCGTGAAGGCAGCCGATTCCATGCCCAGCTGCAGCGCCACAGGCCAGCCCAACCGGTTCATCTCCCTGAAGTCAGCCTTAGTCAGAGAACTGTGCAGAATATCGCGTCTGTATTCCCCGAAATTCTTGCCCGTCATCAGCATGCCCACCATCGCCAGCGCCATCAGAATACGGCTCACCAGCGTCGAAATACCGGCTCCCAGCAAACCCAGTTCCGGGAAGCCCGCCACACCGTAAATCAGTACCCAGTTGCCCAGGATATTGATTACGTTGCCGCCAATCATCGCCCACATCGCCACCTTGGTCTGTCCGAGTCCGTCAAGAAATTGCTTCATCGTGAAGAAGATGCCCATGAAGAGCACCGAGGCGAGGTTTACCAGAAAGTAAGGACGGATGAGCGAGAGCAGCTCTTCAGGCTGTCCGATGCGCCCCAGATTCAGGTAGAGCACAATGAGGGCGAGGGTGAAGATGAAGCCCGTCAGCATGTTGGCACAGAAGGCATTGCGCACTTTCTGTCCGATGCAGTCAGTCCGTTCCTCGCCGTAGAGCCGTCCGATGATAGGAGTGAGTCCGTAGGTGAATCCCATATAGGATACGAAAACGAGACCGAAGATATTGTTCACCAGTCCGGCAGCCGCCAGTTCGGGTGTACTGTGATGGCCAATCATCAGCGTATCAGCAAATCCCAGGATGATGGTACCCAGCTGTCCTATGATGATAGGAATGCCGATAGCCAGCAGTTCCCGGTAGTGATGTTTCTTGTTTGTCGTTATTGATGTCGTATGATTATTCATATTTGCTTTTAATTACTAATCTATTTCCTTTATTCTGCTTAAGAGCATGCAAAGTTACGGCTTTATTCACTAATTACCAAATTTTTCTCCCCTTTTTTTTAGAGGACCAGCGATGGAATCGCTGGGAACGGGGCGCAAAGGGGCGCAAAGGGGCAGGAATAGGCAGAAAGGGGCAGGAATAGGCTTTCCCCCCTTCCTGCCCCCGTCCCCAGCGATTCCATCGCTGGTCCCCCTAAAAAAGGTAAAAAGAGCCCTAGCTAGCTTACCCCCGCTAGGCTCTTTTTACTTTTTTACCTTTTTACCCTTTTACCTTTAATAGATGTATGAACTTCCTTCCTCTTTCTGTCCATACGAGGTAGGTGTGGGTATAGGCGGTGCCCAGTTTCTCCTGTGCCCCATCGCAGTGAGGGTCGGGGAGGGTAGAGTAGCGGGTGCGGCTCTTCGCCAGGCCCATGTGGGCATAATCGGCATAGAGCAGATACTGGCCGCTCTGGTAGTACTGGATATGAAGGGCACAGAGCTGGCGGTTCAACTCCTGCGCCGTGATACCCAGCTCCTTCGCTATCTGCGTGGTGGTATAGCAGGAAACAGAGTTGAGCACATTGTCGGTGTAGAGCGCCTTCGGCAGAAGATGATCCACCTGATTCTCCAACTGGATGATGTTCTCACCGTTCTTGGCAATGCAAACCACCTGTTCGTCTACCACACCGTTCAGCCGGCGAATCTCCGTATCCTGTTCTCCGATGAGTTTCTTCTGCTGATCAATCTGCACTTGCTGGTTTTTCAGCAGATTCTCCTTCTTCTTGAGTGTAGCTCTGAGAATCTCTTCAGCATGCCGAATCGTCTCTTCATCACTCTCGCCCTGCTTTACCGGAATATAACCGCCCGTCTTGCGAATCTGTGGCAGCACCTCGGAAGTAACCCAGTTTTTGAACTTTACCGCCGTTGGAAGCTTGGAGCCGAGAACCAAAGCATAGAATCCGCTCTCGTTGACGAAAAGCACTTGAGACCATCGCTTAGCTTCACTTCCATCCTTCTTAATACCTGTCACTACCCATGCCCCTTGTTTTAAGGTGTCATGTGGGTTAACGAACTGATATACAGCGTTATAAGATTTCTTGTACCCCAGTATATCGCAGACATCCTTCGCACAGAACAAAGGCTCCCCGTTTTCATCTGTCTGAGTAAGAATCTTACCGAATTCAGGGTTTTCAAACACGACAGCATTTCCCGCTGTCTTTTCCTTCTTCATTTCTTCCTTTTTTGTTTTATAATTTTTTTCCATGATATAAAAATGTATTAAAAATTAATCACTGAAGTTTCGCATGTAAGCTCCACACGCCCTGAAAGGGCAGAAGCTCCTAGCCCAGGGCATCGCCCTGGGTAATTACGGACGCAAACCTGTCGCCCTGTAAGGGCAAAAGCTTTAAAACTCCAGGCAAAACATAAAGCTTTTGCCCTTACAGGGCGCCTTACTGATTGCCATTATACCCAGGGCGATGCCCTGGGCTAGGAGCTTTTGGGCCTTCAGCCCGTACTTGAACCACATGCGAAAGTTCAGTTAATCACTAATCATTACAAAATCGTTCCCCAGATGCTCTCATCCCTGTCTCTCGCAGCGGTGATGGCATTGATGAGGCGGTGGAGCCAGATGCGGGAATTCACAACCATGCCTTTTACACGGTTCTCACCCACCAGGATGCAGCCCTGCGTATCATCGGGATAATTGCCGGCATGAATGCGGATGCCCTCAAAATTAGGGACACCCAACAGCAGCGGCAACCACATCTGAAACCTCGGCGACTTGCTGATCACCAGCGGATAAGTGCCCTCAGGTATCGCCGTCTTGCCCTTCATCTTCTGCGCCTTCTTGCCCGATACACGCCCCAACCGCACATTCTCCTCGGCAGGACTTAGCTCCACACCCAGAAGGTTGCGCCAGCACGGCTCCAGCGTATCACAGAAATACGAGTCCGCATTCAGTTTCTCCGCAGGCACCTCGCACACCGTCTTCAGCCCCCTGCACTTGTTCACACTCTCAATCGTGCGCTTCTTCACATCCTCATCCTTCAGGATGTAAAGGCGACCTATCGTGTAGGTCTTCTTCTTCGCTATACGTTTTAAAACTATCTGCATAAGTAAAAATAAATTTAAGATTTAATAACCATACCGTCGTGGCGGTACTTCAGCTTCTCAAAACTGTCACAACTGTCACAACTGTCACGCTTGCCCGTATACTGATACGCCCGCCTGATGTAATTCCGGTGCAGCCACTGCCTGATCATCATATCGGTACCCTTCGCATCCAGTCCATGCTCCAGCCGGATGGCAAGCAACTGCGCAGCCGTAAAGCTATCGGGCAGTATCTGTAAAAGATTCTGAGGCCCACGCTTCGAACTCCTCTGCGCCGTAAAGTTCTCCTTCGCAATCATGTCGCCGAAGAACCGCATCTTGCAGTACAGGTCATACTGCTCGCTCCAGCGGATAAACTCATCAATCTCCGGCTCCCACTTGCAACCATTGGCTACATACAGCACACACGCCTTCAGATAAGCGATGACGTTGGCACGGAACGAGAGATTCTCAAACGTCCTGTCCTGCGACAGCCGGGCAAACTCAGCATTCTCATCCTTCAGTTTGAGGGCAAGCAGAAACGCCTCCTTACACTCAATCAGGCCCGTTACTTTGTTCAGATTTTCGATGTAAGGCCGTAGCGCCTCACGGTACGATTCATCATAAGTTCCGTAAACAGGCATATCTTCGCCGATTTCCCTTTCGGGGATGGTGCAGAAGTTGATACGGCTGATAGGACCATCGGTAAGAACCTTAGAGAAGTAACGCTGACCCTTCTGGATGGTGGTAGATGCATTCCAGTTGAACCGGATGGTAACACGCTCCGTGACACTCATCGTTCCTACGCGAGTTTGTCCATATTTGTTACCTGGGTCTGCTGCCAGGCACATGATACGGAACTGCTGGCTTCCGCTACCCTTGAGCGCATCAAACTGGTCGAGCTCATTGAGCGAAGTATAGAGGAAATGTTCCTGCGCTTCAGCCGTTCTCATCACGAAAGCCGGGTTCGTCATATCCGCATCAATCTCCTGGATAATCAGGTTTTCAGGTCTCTTGCGCTTATCCTTGTTGGCACCCTTGCGCAGCATCTCATCCTTCCACGCCTTTTCGCGCTTCAGGTTTTCAGCATCCCTCAGCCTGATATCCTCCATAATGAAATCGATGGGCCTGTTCACGCTGCTCTTACCCGCTCCGGTACCCGCAAGCAGCAGCGTCATCAGTCTCGCCTCGTGCTCCACGTTGTCAATATACCGGAACCTCGTCTTCCAGAGATGCGTAGCCAGCGGCGGGAAGATAGCGTGCGCCACAGCCGGCTTATAAATTTCCGGCGTCCTCGATATCAGCAGCTCCACCAGCTTCGGCAGTTTCTTCGGCATCTCCGGCGGGTCAGGATAATCCTCCCCGGTACTTTGAACTTGGAGATTCGAACCTTGAACAGCATGATTACCATCTGCCCTATTAACTTTCAACTGTAAACCGTTAACTTGCTGGCTGGCCTTCTGCTCCGCAAGTGCATTCACCCTTATCACTTCCCTCGACATCGGCTTCGTATTGTCAGCATATTTCGCATAGAAGTCATGAATCAGCTGATGGCAGTCGTTCTCCTGATAGTAGCTCGGCATTTTCACCCTCACCACCTTCATCAGTTCCTCTTCCTCCATCACCCTCGAAGCACCGGCGCTCATGATAGCCAGCAGCGAAGAGTGTCTCGACCCCACGGTATCAATCTCCATACCCCCGAGTCCGGCAGCCTGCGTAAAGAGGTCAAACGCAATCAGGTTCTTCTCCCTGGCTCCCAGTCCGCCAGCATTCTGATTGCCTCCAGAATCCCCGATATGAGGAGCATCAGCACCATGGCTATTAACTTTCCCTCTTCCGTCCACGGTCAGTCCGCGGTCCAGATACGCCTGCCTTCGCATCAGAATCTCCTTCTCGCTCAGCACGGCGCACCACATCTTCGACCTGTAGATTTCCGAGTCCTTATCGGTGAGATAAATCATTCTCTCGGGTGTGATGCAGCTCTCGTCATACGGCACCCCCAGCGCCTCGCAATACGCCTTCTGCGTCTCCTCGATGGTCATTCCCACCGGCAGTCTGATACCGATGTGCAGTTTCTTCCGGGCACTGTAGCAGAGGTGCAGCAGCGAGCCGTTCCAGATGCTGTCAGAGCAGTTCAGCTCCCTTGCCTTCTCGATAGCTTTGTCTACATACTCCCTGTCATCCACGTCGATGATAGTCTGGAACATGAAGCTCTCGGGCTGTGCATTCTCCTGTCTGCGCACATTGTTCTTGAAGATGCCGTAGTGGGGACAGAAGAAAGGCAGTTCGCTCTTCAGCCTGTCCTGCGCCTTCTTCACCGCCTCTGCATCGTTGGCATTCACCTTCGGGATAGGCAGTTCGCCCCTAATCTGCTGAATCATCTTCCTGATTTCCGGCGATGCAATCACCTTGTCATACACCGCCATACTGTTGGAAAACACCTTCCCCTTATTGCCCTTGCGATAAGGGTTCAGTGCAATTACATGTTGTGTTTCTGTCATGTTATTTCGTTAATAAAAGATTGGTTTGTGGGGTAATCCCCTCTTCCGTTTTCACCACTCTCAGCCGTCTGTAAGGAGGAGGACTGAACACATACGCTTTCACTTCCATCATTTTAAATAATTTAGAAGATTGGGGGCTCCCACCACGGTTGATGTGCAGATACACAAAAGCCCCCGAAACTCAGACCGCATTGGTTCTGAATTCCGGGGGCAAAGGTAAGGCAAATTTCTCACTTCTACCTAGTACGTACTATGTACGCGTACTAGTACTACCTGCCAGATTAACCTCTGATAGCAGGCATCACTTTTTCGAGGAAGGGAATCGTTTTCTTCTGATCCATTCCTCGGTTGTAGGCGGCTCTCATCGAGTTCGGATTAGGACCCCAATAATTGCCGAATACGCTCCATATATTATCGATTTTCAACTCTGTACCTATCTGGTTGGCAAGGATGGCAGCTTCGGATGAAGACAGTCCTGAAGGCATGAAATTTTCGGTTACCAAGCCTATCTCTATCAGGTTGTTCTTTATCCTCTGAGCCTTTTCCGTTTTCAGCTCTTCCGGCATCACAGCATTTCTGCATGAGTTTTGCTCACAGGCATTGCTGCCATAATAGTTTTCCACATGCTCGAAGTATGAGCTACCAGCGTTCATGATGATCATTCTTTGTCCAGACATTTCTCATCCTCCTTTCCCTGATAGTTGTTCATGTGTTCGATATATTGTCCACCATTCATCTGTATGGTATTGTTGATAACGATGGTGAAGTGCTTTATTACAAAGCGAATAAATTTCCTATAAAAAAAAAGTTTCATCTTCTTTTGTTGTCTTTAGGTTGATTAATTGTTTCCTCCTCATTTTAGCAGAGGGCGTGTGTTTGCGCTAACGTTTTTAGCGTAAGCCGCTGGAGGCTGCCGAGCGCCTACTATCGTAAGGTGTGGGGGCGGGTAAGGTTGTGTTTACTTTCTGGGTGTTGATATGGTGTTAAGTTGATACTTGGTCGCAGATACCTGGCATCTCGACCGATTGATAGTAATTATAGCATACCACTGCTCGCTTAGGAGTTCTCCTAAGCTTCCGAAACACCTTTTCTTCATAAAGTCGAGGTGATTGCTGTTAATATGCTTCATTTTTTTCATAATTTCAAAATTTCGTGCAAAGGTAATAAAAAACATTCAAATAACCAAATAAAAAGTGAGCGTCATGACGCTCACTTTAATTTAATATTTATTATACATACATGTGATGTTTTTAACAGATTAAACGCCATTCCACCTCCCGCATCCCTGCCATTCCCCTCACGCCCCTGCCATTCCCCTCACGCCCCTGCCATTCCCCTCACGCCCCCTGCCATTCCCCTCACGCCCTGAAGGGGCAGAAGCTCCTAGCCCAGGGCATTCGCCCTGGGTATTCATGTCCCCACGCCTGGCGCCCTGTAGGGGCAAAAGCTTTATATGGCGCCCCAAATATGATAAACAAGCCGAAAAAAATAGGAGAAAAGATGATGTAAATGGATTCTTTTTTGTACTTTTGCACGCTAGAAGAAATAAAGTCAAATAAAGAAGATAATATGGCTGGATTATACGAACAAATCATAAACCAACTCTTCAAGGCAAAACTTGAAAAATATGATAGAAAAATATATCATATAGGAATGAAAGAAATTGGTCGCGATGAGGCGATTCAATATCTTTCACGTTATCTTTATGCCTTGATTCAGAGTACGATTGATGATGTGGCTCAGCAGGAGAATGGAGTAGAAAAGTGCATTCAGTTTACCAATGACGTGATAAAGGAGTTGGGCGAAAAGTTTGCCATCGAGAACTACGAGGATGATTTGGTAGATGCCAGCAACTCTATCCTGACAAGTGTCATTGATAAGACGAAGTGCGATTATCCTGATTTACAGAAGTATATACAGCGAATCACCCCTCTTACTTCGCTTACTAAAAGTAGTCTTTTTACAGGGGCAAAGAACTCTGTAAATATGATTAGCGAACTGAAGAAAGAAATCCTGTCTGCCGACAAGATTTATATCGTGGTTTCCTTTATACGTTTGTCCGGCTTGAATATGATGCTGCCCGAATTACAGGAGTTTGTGGCCCGTGGCGGATGTTTGAGAGTGATAACCACTACCTATATGCAGATTACGGAATATAAGGCTGTAGAGAAGCTTTCCAAACTGGCTCATACCGAAATCAAGATATCTTATCATAGTGATTTAGACCGCCTTCACGCCAAGGCGTATGTGTTTATGCGCGATAGCGGCTTCCATACGGCATATATTGGCTCTTCCAATATTTCTCATGCAGCGTTGACCGAAGGCTTGGAGTGGAATGTGAAGGTAACTCAGATGGAATTGCCGCATATTTTCGCTACCGTTAAGAATACATTTGATACCTATTGGGAACAAGATGTATTCGAAACTTTCAATCTGAATCGGGATAGCGAGCGCTTGAAGAAGGCACTCGATAAGAACGCTCAAACTTCTGAAGGAATAGATTATTCGGTGCTCGATTTGATGCAAGCCAAAGAATATCAGAACGACATCCTTGACAGGCTGGAGAAGGAACGCCGTTACCATAACAACTGGCGAAACCTGGTGGTTGCTGCCACCGGTACTGGTAAAACGGTTATTGCCGCTTTCGACTATAAGCGTTTTAAAGAGCAGCATACAAAGGCTAATTTCCTTTTTGTGGTGCATCGTGAAGAGATTATCAAACAGGCTTGTGCTACCTATCGTGCGGTATTGGGAGATCCGAATTTCGGTGATATGTGGTATGGTGGACATGAAGCCTCTTCGTATTCGCATCTCTTTGCATCAAAGGATTTGCTGAATAACAGATTGGACAAGCTCCAGCTGCCAGATGATTATTATGACTATATCGTGTTTGATGAAGCTCATCATATCGTGGCAGATACCTATCAGAAGATTTTGCATAAGTTTAAGCCGAAGGTACTTTTGGGTCTTACCGCCACGCCTGAGCGAATGGATAACAACGATATTACCCAATACTTCAATCATCAGATTTCGGCAGAAATACGTTTGGATACAGCTCTGAATAATCGCCTGCTGTCTCCATTTCATTATTTCGGCATCACTGATTCTGTAGATTTGTCTGAGGTGAAATGGGAGCGAGGCAGATTCGTGGCTTCTGAGCTCTCTAAAATATATACCAACAACGATTTACGAACCAATATTATCTTCAAAACCTTAGAGAAATATTTGCCTAACTATAACGATGTTAGGGCTTTATGCTTCTGTGTAGACCAGCAGCATGCTAACTACATGAATGCCAAGTTTACCTTGGCTGGCTTGAAGTCTGCTGTTCTGACGAGCGAGAATTCTAAGTATAGAAATATCGAGATAAAACGTTTGGCAGAGAAGAAGATTAACTATCTTTTTGTAGTAGATATGTTTAACGAGGGTATCGATATTCCTGCGATAGATACAGTACTCTTCCTTCGTCCGACAGAGAGTTTGACCATCTTCCTGCAGCAGTTTGGTCGTGGTCTGAGAAAAGCCAAAGACAAGAAGTATCTTACGGTCTTGGATTTCGTAGGTCATTCTCGTGCCGAGTTCAATTATATGGACCGGTTCCGTGCGTTGATGGGGCGAACATCCATGAGCGTGAAGGAAGAGGTGGAAAAGGATTTTCCTCATCTTCCTTTGGGCTGTACCATCCAGTTAGAGCCAAAGGCAAAGGAGTATATCATTCAGAATATCAATGGCTATATTAATAGTTTTAAGAAGACTAGAATCATTCAGACCATCAAGCAGTTTGAGCAGAAATTCAGCGAACCATTATCACTTGCTTCTTTCCTCAGACTCACTCATGTGCCTCTGGAAAAGCTCTATAATGGCACAACCTGGAATAGCCTCTGCTGCCTGGCTGGAGTAACTACTAAGGAGTCGGAACTTAATGTAGAATTATCTCGTGCCGTGAGCAAGAAATGGTTCTCTACCGATTCGTATTCTTACTTCAGTTTTATCCATGATCTGGCTGCTCGCCGTTTTAAGGTGAGTGAGGGATTGCTGACTCCAAGGGAGCAGAAGATGGCGTTGATGTTATATTATGATTTGTATATCTCTGCTGGTGAATATGATAGCTTGCAGCTGATGTTCAATAGGTTAAGCGAGGATGAGTTTTTTGCGGATGAGGTATGTCAGCTAACAGAGATATTGATGTCTCGCTGCAACGCATTGGAGCAGGATGATAATTCTGCTTTCAGAGATTCGTTCCCATTGAAACTTCATGGAGTGTATACCAAAGCGCAGATACAGGTAGCCATCGAGACTTCAACTTTGCAGAAAATGTCACCAAGTCGAGAGGGTTGCGAACGTAATACGCTGAATGGAATCCCTATGGAAGCGATGTTTGTAGATGTCATCAAGGATAGAGAAGAGGGCTCAAATACTAACTATAAGGACTTTGCCCAGACCGCTGTTAAGTTTCACTGGGAAACTCAAAACTCAGTCAGACAGGAATCGCCTACTGGTCAAAGTTATATAAAGGGTTCGCGAGAAATGCTGCTGTTTGTAAGAAAGCAGAGAAATGCTGCTGAAAATAAGTATCGTACCCTTGGATATGTTTATCTTGGCAAGGTTACTCTTGATAGTTTTGAGGGCAATAAGCCGATGCAGATTGTTTGGAATCTGAAGACTCCAATGCCTGGTTCTGTATACGAATATGCAGCAACTTTGGCAAATGTATAGTTTTAAATAGGAGATAAGAACAATGAAACATTATAATGTAGTAGCAGCTGTGGTTTGCCATGATGGCAAGTATCTCTGCATGCAGAAAGGCAAGACAAAGTTTGAGTATACCAGCTATAAATGGGAGTTTCCTGGTGGCAAGATAGAGCCTGGTGAAACTCCTCAACAGGCGTTGGCTCGTGAGCTGATGGAGGAAATGGAGTATCCTGTAGAAGTAGGAGAGGAGTTGGTGACCGTGAATCACGAATATCCCGATTTCTCGATAACCATGACTGCCTTTCTGTGTACGCCAAAAGGCGATGCTAATGGGTTTAAGAGGCGTGAGCACGCTGATAGCAAGTGGTGCAGCCAAGATGAGCTGAAAGGGCTCAACTGGGCTGCAGCAGATATTGATGTTGTGGAAGGTATCTTATAAACAAGAAAGGAACTTTTATGATAAACAAGAGCATTCATTCAAAGTTATATCATCGAATTATTGCTCGTTTGCGTGCCAAGCGAGAAGGGAAGGGATTGACGCAATGCCAATTAGCCCATATTCTGAATGTAAGACAGACTTATGTGAGTAGAATAGAAACTTGTGAACGACGTTTGGATATTTTGGAACTTATGAATATTTGCGAAGCTCTTGGTATATCCTTTATCGATTTTGTACGGGAGATAGATGAGGATATATTGCCAAAGTTCAGAGCAAGTCAAAACGGCAAGAATAACTAGCTCATGTTCGCAATTTTGCCCCACACGCCCTGAAAGGGCAGAAGCTCCTAGCCCAGGGCGTGTGGAGCAAAATTTGTGAAAGTTCAGTTGAGATATCCTATTATTCATTCATGATTTTTACTATAGGCACAGTCTTTTCATTATACGATCGGGACATATAGCTGTAATTTCCAATTTGTTTTGCTACCTTTCCCTTCGGAATTTCAATCTTTTGGTTATCATAGAAAGACGTACCCTCGTTTCCCAAAAATAGAACAACCATACCGATATTATCATCAGAAATATCATCTCCACTAGCCAAAGCACTTCCGTCAGGAAGTACTTGCATAACTCTAAAGGCTTTTCCGGGTACAGTATTGCGTGGATTATCAAACATAACAATATCTTCCTCTGGGGATGAAGATGAAGAATTTTCTGTATTAATAATGCAGCCTATAACAAACAGTAATACGCAACCCGTAACAATACCTGCTACATAGGTCAAAATAAATTTCGTTTTTGATTCCATAGACAATTCAATTAAATTAATTATTTTATTGCGGTAAGTTATAATCGCTCGTCAATTATCCGCTAAAGCAAATTTACTTATATAGAATTTCTCCTTAACATCGTTTATGATAGCTTCTTTCTGCTCCTCGTCGGAGTCTTCTTTCTCGAACGCAAGTATCAGATAATCATTGGATTTCGTTGGCGAGAATATCTTGCCGATAAGCTTTCTGAAATTCCGGCTGACGAATTCTTCTACTTGCGTATCTTCTTTCGGCGTGAGGCGATAGAAGTCGTATCTTTCGTCCAGCATCTTCTGGATTTCATCACGGAACATCTTGCGAACCCGGTTTTTCCAGGCGAATTTCTGGTGCTCGTTATGACGGGCATACAGAGATACTACATAGAGGAAGTTGACATCGTAGTGGAAGACGAGAAGGGTGTCGCGGTCGAACAGGCGGTCGTTGAAATGCTGGGTGTTGAAGCATTTCTTTTCCCTGTCGGTTGACGAAATCTGGTCTGAGAAAGAGAGATTCTCTGCCATCTTTGCGCTGATGAAGAAGTTCGGAATGATGTTGTAGCCTTCCGTCAGGTCATCGCGAAGCTTGGGTACGTTGCCGAAGTTACGCTTGTCGTATTGCAGTTCTTCATCGTCCTTATCGTCGTTCATAAAGAGGTTCAGGTTCCACTGGATGATGTTTCTGGCGTACGTAAACTGCTTATACACAGATTCTTTGCCGATGGAATGACCTAACTTGTAATACTTGCTGTCGCCGATGTAATAAACTGGCTCCTGATTTCTTGTTGTAATCAGGTTCTGGTAGCTGTACAGATGGTCTATGCGCTTGCCGTCAGCCTGTTCTTTCAGTCCGGCTGGAATGTTCTTCTCGCCTAGAAGTTCATCAATAATGGCCTCGAAAACGATATTGAAACTCTTAACCAGAAGATACTCCTTGCGTTCCTGCTGGATGTTCATGCGCTTGGCATTGTCAAAGAAATCGTAGCATAGTTGCCAGAGGTGTAAAGCCTTGTCTGAGAAGTATTTATACTTAATCTGGAGCAGCCTAATCTTCCCTAATCCATCCAGATAGGTCTTGAAACGATAGTCTGTTATCAGCTGAAAATTGCAGTTGATATGATTGGCAAAGCCGTATCTTTCGCTGATATAATTCAGGATGGAATAGAAGATAATCAGGAGTTCTTCATCAAAATTAATCTGCTTTTTCCTGTTGACAGGATGGGTATAAACAGGGCTGTTTTTGCTGATGATGGCTCTCGTTGTGGCTATGGTTTTAGACCAATGAATGCGGTTGTAACCGGAATGGATGTTCTTCAGGATGAAGAAGATGAAATCCTGGTTATGCTTGTTGAAGTCGATGAGAGCCAGCAGAATATCAAGGAATGTGTTGTTGATTTGTCTGTTACTTTTACCGAGGCACGCTATTTTCTGGTGATAGACAATGCCGTTTCTGGTGGTATTGTTGTAAACCTCAATGGTGCGGTAAATCCAGACAGAGAACTCATAGATGAAGTCTTTCTCCTGTTGAGAGAGTGGGTTGTTCTGGTTCAGGTTGACGATGTTTTCCGGGGCGTATTTGCCGAATACTCTTTCGCCCTCAGGTGTATCTTCGAGCAGTACTTTCGGCAAAATAAAGACGCAATCGCTTAGTTGGGTATTGTAGTAATACCCAACGTAGTTGATGCTGACGTTGCCATCAATGTCCTGCATGGCGTCGATGCCGTGCAGGACATCCCTAATCTGTTCAGCCTGATACTGATGTTCTTCTATGAGGATTCTCATAATGTCTTTATTTTTCTATTTCCTCAATGTTAATACCCCAATCTTGTGCATTTACCTTTTGGATAAACTCTTTAATGCGCACAGGATTAAATTGATTAGAGATATAAACTATTTCATTATTTATAGTTAATTTTTTAGCCTTATCTCTAAATTTTGCATCTTGGGTATGCTGCCCACGTTTTTCGAAGTCCTGTTCACTTTCTATAAGATGAGGTATGTGTTTGATATTTAGTGATGACCATATTTTGATGATGGTTGAGGCAGGTAAAGTTGGGTGCCTTAATGAGTATAGCTTAATAGCTTCATAAGGAACTGCACATTTACCATATGCTCCACTATTATTTATTGAGTATTTTTCCCTTTTTAAAGTAGGACTTGATATGTTTGAATTACTTGAATCTTCATCCTCTTCATCTTCATTAGCATTTATGAATTCCTCTCTTTCATCAGAATAGTATTCCTCTACTCCCAAATTCTCCAAGAACTGCTCAACGATAGCTATATCAACGTTAGTTTTGCCGTTCTTATCCTCGTAGAATCTATCGAAAGACAGAATCTTACCTTCTTCATCCTGGAAGTGCTTATCATCGAATCCATAGTCTTTAAACACATCATTCCAGAGATAGAAGATAACCTTACTTACGAATAAATCGGCATCGATTTCGCCATCCTTTGCCTTGCAGAAGAAATAGCCAAGTTTCTTGTCTTCTGAATTGGTAAGTGAACCAATCAGCTCATTAACCTTGCTGATGAATGACCACCAATTGTATTGCTTATCTCCCGTGTTGATGTACCAGTTGAGAGGAGCGTTGGTTTCTTTGTCACGACCTTCGCGAATAGGCACATACTTCCAATCCCAGCGGCGCTTAAAGGCTGAGTCGATAGGGAAGAGGCTCTGGTCGCTGGTGTTCATTGTAGCCCAAATATAGAGGTTTGAAGGCAGAACAAGGCGCTCTCCCTTCATGATGAGGTTTACCATATTGGCCTCGCCATAGAGCTGGTTGATTTCGTCTTTATTCGTAATCTCCCATCCCGCAAATTCCTTTTCGAGATACTTCTGCATATCCTTATCTGCAACGATAGGATAATCGGAAAAACCATATTCGTTGCGGTCGAGCAATTGGAACAGATCACCAAAGATCTGGGCACAATTGCCTCGGTTTATTTCTTCGATAATGAGATATTGCTTCTTGCTGGAGCCTAGTTTCTTCCACGCTTCAACATAGGCTTCGAGAAAAGCCTGAGGAATGAATTTGTAAGCAATTCTTTCTTCCTTTACGACTTCCTTTGTATCGTCGTCGATGACCTTTTTGCCATTACAATCTCGGAGTACAACTTCTTCTGTGATAGGCTTATAGGTGCCCACAAAAGAGGCGTAATCTGAGTCGGGGTGGAATGTAGTACGAATCACGCTCTCTCCGAAAGTCAAGTCCTTGATGGTCTTTGATTTACCTGTGCCAGGAGCACCATAGTAAATCTGCTGAAGAGTAAGATTTGAAGGAGTCTTTACCTTTTTTGCTTCGTTTGAGAAAATTTCCTTAGCGCATAGAAAACGCATGTATGTCTTTAATGCGTTAGAATACTGGTAACTACCAGTCTTCTCATACTGCTTGAATTCTTCATTGTTGTTAAGTGAATCAATGATATCTTGTAGCTCTTTGGTATGTATACAAGAGTAGATATCAAAGGAATCAACTCCCTTGATTTTGGCAATAGTTTCATTAATGCGCTTAAAATCACTATAGTTGTTGACACTTTTGGGTGATGTAGTGCAATTCAGTATAAAACTTTTATATTGTTCTTCTGTTGTCATATTTCAAAAATTAATCTGCTGCAAAAATAAGAAATTTTTCTCTTTTCTGCAAGTTTTTGGGCTTTTTCTTTTGTGTTTTCGTGAGAAAAGATTAATTTTGCCAATGAATGGTGTTAATTGATATAAGAATTGTTTCTTTTAATAGAATTAAATAATATGAGTATATTGGACAAAATACCTTCTTTGGCAGAAAATGAACTCTTCCAGAAACTTGCTGCGATAGAGGACATTACTGCACTCTGCAAGGAAGATCAAGAGAAATATGATGATGCAATCAAGGTGATGCGTGACCATATTGCAGCTTATAAAGGAGCTATCATAGAGGCTAAAATTGAAGTAGCTAAGAATATGCTGATGGAAAACGAGCCTATTGATAAAATCGCAAGATATACAGGGCTTTCAGAAGAAGAATTATTAAGAATTAAGGCAAAATGCGCTTATACCCAGGGTGTTACCCTGGGCTAGGAGCTTCTGGGCCTTCGGGGGGGGGGGAAGGTGGAAGCTAAATAGTAGAAAACAAGCTTAATTATATAAATAATCCTAAAAAACAAAATATTTATGGAAGAAACTATTGTATTTCAATATTTCTATATATCTTTGCAATGAAAATTTAAATCATGGAATTATGAGAATTATTTCGCATAGGAAACTAAAAGAGTTTTACGAGACCCCTGGGCGAGAAGACTCAAAAGTAGCTCTGGAAAGATGGTACCAGATTGCGGAAGAAGTAGAATGGCGCAACTTTTCTGATATAAGAACTGACTTTCCTGATGCTGACTACGTAGGTAATCAACATTACGTATTCAACATTCGAGGAAACAGGTATAGGTTGGTAGTGGTAATTAAATTTACAATAGGCCGACTCTTCGTAAGATTTGTCGGAACACATAGTGAATATGACAAAATAGATTGTTCCACCATTTAATAAAAACAATTATGGATAGAATTACGAAAGAACAATATGAGTTTGCACTCAACAGAATAGAAGATCTCCTGCCATTGGTAACGGACGATACGCCTGCCAATGATAAGAATGCCATAGAACTGACATTAATGTCGGACATTGTAGAGTCATACGAAAAGAAACATTTTCCTATCGGAAAGCCTTCTGTTTCTGAACTTATCGAACTTTCTTTAAATGAAAAGAAAATGACTCAAAAACAACTGGCTTCAGAAATTGGAGTAAGTCCTTCACGTATTAACGATTATGTAACAGGGCGCTCTGAGCCTACTCTAAAAATAGCTAGATTGCTATGCAAGGTTCTGAACATAACGCCTGCTGCGATGTTGCAATGTTAAACAGATGTTGATGATAAATTAAAGATGTCGGACCGTTTGACCATAGAACAGCGCCACAACAACATGGCGGCAATAAGGGGCAGGGATACCAAACCGGAGATTCTTGTCAGGAAATTTCTGTGGAGTAGGGGATTCAGGTATCGGCTCAATCATCCGCGGTTGCCGGGCAAGCCGGACATCGTGCTGAGGAAATATCGCACCTGTATTCTGGTGAACGGGTGCTTCTGGCACGGACATGAGGGGTGCAAGTATTATGTGGTGCCGAAATCGAACACCGGGTTCTGGATGGAGAAGATCAGGAGGAACCGGGAGAGGGACCATGAGGTGCTGCACCGGCTGGCTGAAATGGGATGGCATACCATCGTGATATGGGAATGTGAACTGAAGCCGGCGGTAAGGGAGAAGACGCTGGAGTCGCTCGCCTTTACGCTGAACCATATCTATCTGGAAGATCATCATATCAGAAAATATGAATTGCCGGAAGAAGAGCCGGAAATGGTGGCGGAGCCGGAGGCGGAAAGACGAGAGGAATAGGCAGGGATTTCACGGATTTTTTAAGGCTTTTGCCCTTACAGGGCGCAAGGCGGATTGCGCTTATACCCAGGGTGATGCCCTGGGCTAGGAGCTTCTGGGCCTTCAGGGCGTGTGGGGGCAAGGTATCTAAAGTACCGCTGCGCAGATCTTGCGGAACCAGTCGAGCTTCTTGCCGCTCATTTCTGCTATGGATAAGTTCTCTTTGTTCACATCTTCTGGCTCAAATTCATAATAAGAATCTTCGGTAGGGAGATAATCCTCTGGAAGATCTTCTATGGAGTGGGCCTGGAAGTTGTGATGATTTTCAATTCCCTTCGTCCGGTGCCCGTTGGTTCAGGGCGTGTAGGGGGTTATTCCTCCGGCCAAATTGTTTTGTACATTGGCCAAACATCCATTTGGGGAACTGGAGTCAATTTTGCAAATTGATTTTTTTCATAGAAACCTACTGCGCTATAATCAGAGGTATGCCAAGCTCTTACAGTCAAGAAGACGCAACCGGCATATCTTTGGTTTCTAGCCATCGAAGCTATTTCTTCAATTAAGGCTGAACCTAGGTGTAAGCTTTGAAATTTTTTATCAATAGCTAAGTAGGCAATTTCTAAAGCGGGATAAGTATATTTTTGTTCGAATTGTTCTCGGAATGTTTCTTTTACTGCTGGCAAATCGGTTCCTGCTGCCCCCATACGCATATCATCAAAATCATCTGAATCAATGTCAACAGAGTCAAATGCTAAGGCGAAAATTGCAACAATCGTGTTGTTTGCTTTTAAGCGGACACAAAATGTCTTACAATAATGACTCTCTTCACAATCTTGTAAGTGATTATGAAGAAAGTCATCCATTTTGTCTTTTCCTGTATAGAAATTTATCAACTCTTCAAAGTCTGATAAAAGTTCTATTTTATATTCTTCTAAATTCATTCTAAATTCCACTCAAATTTATATGGATAATTTGATGTCTTTGTGGCATCATTTTTCTTTGCTTTTGCACCGATGGATGCAAGAGCGGCTTTACGAACGGCTTGTGCGTATTTGCCTTTAGCTAAAACTTTTGGTGCATTTATTCCTAACATAATTATATAATTTAAAATGTTTGTGATGCAAACGAGCGCAATGAAAGCTTGCTTTCAAATTGCCGAGTGCAGCTTTTCTTCTGCAAAATTAAGCAATATTCCTGTAACTTCCAAATATTTAGCTGGTTATTTTATTCTTTTTAGTATTAAAACGAGTATTTGACGGGTTATGGTGATGATTTGTCAGTTCAAAATTCTTCAAGCAAGAATGAAAATTCTTAAATTCTTGATTCTTAAAATTATACCAAGTGCTTGATTCGTTTTTCGTCAAGAATTAGAGAATTTTTCTTAGTTAATTTCTTGGAAGTTACGAAAGAAAAGCGTATCTTTGCAACGTGAGTACATAAGGAAGAGTGTACTATGTTCTTAGATTGTTGGATTTATAATTTGAAGCATATGGAGACTTTAGAAAAAATGCCTTTTGAGGCTCAGCATAAGATATTCAAGAGACTGGCAGAAATCGCCGACTCCAAGATTCTGACCAAAGAGGAACAGGAGAAATACGACAACAGCATGATGGTCATGTGGGACAATTATGCGGTATTTAAGCATGCTGTGGAAAAAGGAGAAAAAAAGAAAAGCAAAAAGATTGCTTTGAAGTTGTTAGCGCGTAATACTCCATTAGATGATATTGCCGATCTCACCGGCTTATCTATCGAAGAGATTAAGAAATTGGAACAATAAAATTAACAAAGTTGAGTTAGGAACCAATAATTTGAAATCGTCAGCAACCTGCTGACGATTTTTGGTTTTACAATGAATCCGAGAAAAGTTCCGCAAACTGCGGAATTTTTTCATATAGAGGAGCATATAGCTTGCAAAACTTATTAGATAAGAAGAAAGATGTCTTTGTAAATAAAGAATATGTCGGACCGTTTGACCATAGAACAGCGCCACCATAACATGGCGGCAATAAGGGGCAGGGATACCAAACCGGAGATTCTTGTCAGGAAATTTCTGTGGAGTAGGGGATTCAGGTATCGGCTCAATCATCCGCGGTTGCCGGGCAAGCCGGACATCGTGCTGAGGAAATATCGCACCTGTATTCTGGTGAACGGGTGCTTCTGGCACGGACATGAGGGGTGCAAGTATTATGTGGTGCCGAAATCGAACACCGGGTTCTGGATGGAGAAGATCAGGAGGAACCGGGAGAGGGACCATGAGGTGCTGCACCGGCTGGCTGAAATGGGATGGCATACCATCGTGATATGGGAATGTGAACTGAAGCCGGCGGTAAGGGAGAAGACGCTGGAGTCGCTCGCCTTTACGCTGAACCATATCTATCTGGAAGATCATCATATCAGAAAATATGAATTGCCGGAAGAAGAGCCGGAAATGGTGGCGGAGCCGGAGGCGGAAAGACGAGAGGAATAGGCAGGGATTTCACGGATTTTTTAAGGCTTTTGCCCTTACAGGGCGCAAGGCGGATTGCGCTTATACCCAGGGTGATGCCCTGGACTAGGAGCTTCTGGGCCTTCAGCCCGTACCTGAACCACATGCGGAACTAGAGTTAGGAACCAATAATTTGAAATCGTCAACAGGCTGTTGACGATTTTGCTTGTTGGCTGCAATTTGTTGAATATCAATGGTTATTGTGCTATCATAGAATTTCTTACCGCTCATTTCTGCTATGGATAAGTTCTCTTTGTTCACATCATCCTTACATTTGTCGATGATACGTTGATGATGAAACCATGGAATAAAGAATAGAATTTTGAAATCGTCTACACCATGTAGACGATTTTGTTTTTTATCTCCAACTCGCTGAATATCTGTTTTATACAAGTCCTCTTCAAAATCGTCAGCAGCTTGCTGACGATTTGCAGCCAATGGAGCATAGAGCTTATAAAAATAGCTCATGTACTTCAAGTTGGTTGGCGAGAATCCCTTCACCCCCGGCATTTCATTCTTCAAATCTTGACTGAGATTCTTGTAAAAGCCAGAACCATAATTGTTGGTGTATTGCTTAGCTTCAATGTCTCGTCCCAGCTTATATTTTCCTTTGCCATCTTTTTTTCTTTTTATCTGCTTGCAAAAATAAGAAATATTTCTCTTTTCTGCAAGTTTTTGGGGGATTTCTTTTGTGTTTTCGTGAGAAAGATTAATTTTGTATCGAATAAAATTCGAGACCATTTACCGCATAGAGCGGTACGTTAGTAACCCAATCTTCCTGCAGATAATCATTCATGGAGATGCGATAGGCCTTCTTTGACTGGTTGTCTGCAACAAACTGGCGCAGGCTCTTTGCCTTGACATTCGTCTCGGCTTTCACCTCCAGCGGAACAATCTCGTCCTCCTCATCCTGGAGCAGAAAATCAATCTCCTGAGTACTGTTGGTCTTGGCATAATAATAGGGTTCATACCTGAGAATTAGCTGCTGCAAAACATACTGTTCCGTCAATGCCCCTTTAAACTCTGTAAAAATACTGTTGCCAGCCACTATTGTCGCAGCCTTGAGATTAGACATCGCACCTAGAAGCCCGACATCCAGGACAAAGATCTTGAAGGCCGCCCGGTCTTCATAACTGGCAAGCGGCAGTCGGGGAGCCTTCACATTATATACCTTATATATCAGTCCGGCATCCAGCAGCCACTGCAAGGCCAACTCATACTCCCGGGCTCTTGCCCCCTCGCGCACCACTCCATAGATAAACTTCCTGTTTTCCTTGCTCAACTGGGCGGGCAAGGATTTCCACAAATCAGTAATACGGGGAATAATCTCCGATGGAGCATGCTTCGACATATCTCTCTGATAACTGTTCAGAATGTCCTTCTGTATGGTTCTCACCTCTTTCCAGTCACGATTCTGGCTAAAGCTCAATACGGCTTCAGGCATGCCTCCCACGTAGTAATAATACTTCAAGAGTTCCTGAAACTTGGGAGCAAACATCGTTATCATATTCCAATCCTTCGTCTGAAGCAGCTGCGCCAGATTCTTCTCCCCCATAGCCATCACGAACTCGATAAAGTTCATTGGATACAGAGAGAGAAAATCCACCTTACCCACAGGAAAAGATTCCCCCTGATGCAGTTCGATACCCAGAAGAGAACCTGCAGCTATGACATGATAGCCCGGCGCATTCTCTGCAAAATATTTGAGAGAAGTAACAGCATGAGGGGCAGCCTGAATCTCATCCAGGAATATCAGCGTTTCGCCCTCTGTGCAGGTTACATTCGTTGCAGCCCCAATAGCTGTAAGAATTCTAGGAATACTGAAATCCTGTTCAAATAGATTCTGCAGAATCTTCATCTCTTCAAAGTTCACATATGCCAGCTGCTTGTAATTCTGGCGGGCAAACTCCTTCACCAGCCAAGTCTTTCCCACCTGTCTGGCGCCCTCTATAATAAGAGGTTTACGATATTGTTTATTCTTCCATTTCAGAAGTTCATTGATAGCTAATCTTTCCATAATCCGTAGCTTAAAATCACATTTTATGAGGGAATAATCATCTATTACCCCACATTTTATGAGGGAATAACGCTGCAAATATACACATTTTATGAGGGAATCCTATCATGTTTTTGCACATTTTATGGGGAGTACCCATTTTTTAACTGATTTTAAAGGATGAAAAATGAAGTAACTACTCAGCAGCACCCCCTATGGGCATGAGCGTATCTCCCTAATAACCTCCAGGGGGGTAGGGTGATTTTTCTTTTCTTTACAAAATAGGATGGAGGGAGAAGGAGAGGAGAAGGATTGAGGGAGCGTTACAGTTGTGACAGTTGTGACAGTTGTGACAGTTTTCAGGGGAGGGGTATATGAACTCGGGCTGCTTTCAAATTGTTATTATTATATTTAACTTATTATATATATATAATTTATATATATTATAAGTTACCTCTAAAGAGAGGGAGGTGGGGGTAGGCGCTGAAAACTGTCACAACTGTCACAACTGTCACGCTTTTGGGGTGGAAATGGGTTCGGTGGTTGATGATGGATTTCTTGCTTCCTGCTGTTTTCGGGATGAGAAAGCATAGAGAAACTTTTTACATCACATAGTTTTCTCACACGATAAATTATGAGTTGGCAAGATTAACCGGATATGCCCGAAGTGTTAAATCCGTTTAACATAACTCTGCAGGGTGAAATTTGGTAGTATCAGAAAATTGCCGTACCTTTGCACTGTCGTTCGAAGAAAGGCAATCACAAGTTTTAAAGCTTTTGCCCTTACAGGGCGACAGGGGGGCGTCCGTAATTACCCAGGGCGATGCCCTGGGCTAGGAGCTTCTGCCCTTTCAGGGCGTGTGGGAAAAAACTTGCGCACCCCACCAAGTCAACATTCAACATTCAACATTCAACATTAAAAAGAAGCATTCAACATTTAACATTAATATTAACCCTTTAATAATTTAAGATCATGGAACAGAAAGGAACATTGAAGTATCGTAAGTTGCAGCGTACCCCACAGAGCGGCGAGAACGCTGGTAAGAAAAAGTGGTATGCCACTGCGGTAACCGACCGCGAGGTGGATTTCGAGGGATTCGTATCCCACATCTCTGACCACGGTTCGCCTTACTCCCGAGGTACTATCCACGGTGTGCTGATGGATGCACTCGACCATCTGCAGGAGTTGATTCTCGACGGTAAGAGCGTGCGTCTCTCTGATCTCGGTCTGTTCTCTATCGGTATGACTTCGAAGGCGGAGGATACCAAGGAGAAGGTAACGGCTGCCAGCGTAGAGGGTGTACACCTGATTGTGAGAAACACAAAAGCTAACGTAACGTACTTCATAGTTCTATTTTTAGGCAATATTAGGCATGAACTACCATATTCTATCTTATAAATAAGCCCGACAAGTTTAAAGAAGCTTAAATAATTGGCTAGCATTGCTATAGTTTCTATATTTTCATTACTTTTGTGGTATATTTATAAACTAACAATTCAAAGCAATATGAACAACTTTGTAGCGATAGATTTTGAAACTGCCAATGCAGATAGAAGTAGCATTTGCCAAATTGGTATAACAGAAGTAGTAGATGGCATCTTACAACCTTCTAAAAGTTGGCTCGTACAACCAGAAGGAAACGACTATGATGCCTTCAATATACATATTCACGGTATCAAACCAGCAGACACAGAGAATAGCCCAAAATTTCCTGATGTATGGAAAGAGGTATATCCATATTTAATGGATAAGATTGTAGTAGCACACAATACTTCATTTGATATGTATGCTTTGCGTGATGCCTTAGATAACTATCAGATAGAATATCCTACATTTGATTACTTTTGTACTTTGAGAATCGCTAGATACATAGTTAAAGGCTGCTATAGCTATTCTTTAGATGTGGTACTGAAATATCTAGGTATAGAGTTTGATGGACATCATAAAGCTGATAATGATTCAGCAGGTTGCGCTAAATTGTTATTGAAGTGCTTAGATATGGATGGTAGCACTCTGGAGGAACTGGAAGAAAAGTACCATTTTCATAGAGGTAAATTTGCACCTGATACCTTCATAGCAAATTTAGCTCTAAATAAGAAGACTAAAACAGACATGTTAGAAAGCCTAGAGGAGCATCCAGAATTAGCAGATGAAGGTAACTATTTCTATGGTAAGAATGTTTGCTTTACTGGAACTTGTAGCTATGGCACTAGAAAGGAACTGCTACAGAAGATTAAAGATGTTGGTGGTATTCCTTCTGATTCTGTAACTAAGAAGACAGAAGTGCTAGTAGTTGGACAGCAAGATTATCGTGTTGTTGGAGAGGATGGAATGAGCAAGAAACAGAAAAAAGCCTTTGAACTCTTAGATAAAGGGCAAGATATTGAGATTCTTAGTGAAATAGATTTTTTAAGTAGAATTTAACTAGTTAGATATGAAAAAATTACTATTATTACTTGTAGGGGTTATAGCTGTTTTCTTTATATCGTGTGGTAATGACAGAAAAAAGGATGCAGCAAAAGGTAATTATTCAGTAGAAGATTTAAAGCCTTCTTTTGACCCAGTACATCAGTATAAGGATAAAGATGGAAATGTTTGGAGTAAAGACAACATTTGGGGCGTACCTCGTGAAAATGAATCTTTAAAAGATAAAAGATTTCAAAATAGAGATTATTCAAATGATGAAGATGATGCTTATAAAAAAGGTTATGAGGATGGAATGGAAGAAGGTAAACGTGAAGGCTATAATGAAGGATATGAAGAAGGCTCTAAAGAAGAATGGTAAAGTTTTAGCCATTTGAAACTTCCATAAACAGAAAAAGCCAGCCTAAATAAATAGGTTGGCTTCTTTTGTCTTCTTAGCTGTTAAATCAGACTAACTAAAAGTATGATGATTGTAGCTAATATTGCTACTTTACCTGCTATCTTAATATCTACTTCTGTGCCATCTAAAATAGGCTTATTATCTAAGAAATTAACCATCATTCTAACTAATAGATGAAGGATTATCATTATATAAAATATAAATAAGATGTATATCATTTTATTCTTTTCCAGATTCCGTTAACTTTCTAAAAATGTACTGCTAAATCTTTAGATACCTCTATAATCAATCTAGGGATAAACTATCTATTTGAACTGTTGTTATTGGGTAGATACTTATTATATGGCTTTATTTCACCCTGCTTAATCATCCTATCTAGTTTCGCCACATCATATAAAAATATATCATCCCCAAAGATGTTTATGAATATGGCTATATCTTTATTGTCAGCTAGTAAAGCATTAATCTTATGTACTTCAATGATGTGTGTAGGGTATTTGATAGCACTAGCATCCCTATTCTTTATTTCACCAGCAGCCTAGATATTCCTTCCATCTTTACTAGTACATTTGATGTGTAAATCTATATCACAAAATTCTGTATCTGTATAATCTATCTACCAGCCTATCTAATCTGCTAATGTCTGAAATATGTTTCTACCTTTTCTTTCTGATTCTTGTGCGTTTGGATTGTAAATCATAATTTTTACTTTTAAAAGTTTGTTACTGTTGTATCTGATTAATGAGAGTATCTAATGAAGTGGTATCATCTGAGTGCTATAAGTGGTACTGATTGAGTGCTAGGACTATTACTTATAGCTATTTATCTGAATCATTAACTAAAGAAGCTGTAGCTGATTCTTCTTAATCTCATATATCATAGCTTCTAAGTTATCCAGTTTAGTGTATAGTTCTTTGTTTTCCATGTTATTTAATTATAGTTAGTTCTAATCCGTTTATTCTACCTTCATCAGTTCTTATCTTTACTGCTTTGCTTTTATAGCCAAATCTAGTTATATCTACAGCTTTAGCTACTGCATCTATGCCATACTTATTATATAGCTGCTGTAGTCTTATCTTTAGTTCTTTGTTGCTTATTCTTGTGCCAGTTGGGAACATTCTATTTAATTCTTGAATCATAGTATAAATGTGCAGGTTTGTTTTGTTCTATTTATAGTGTTATCTGATTATCTCATTTAAAGATGCACTTTGTTCTGTATATCTCATAGCCTTTAGTTACTTTGCCATCTATTCTTTTAGATGTGGCTTTGCAGTCAAAGTAGCCTTCAATATCTGTAGCTTTGGCTTTTCTGCTGATACCCAGTGTTTCATAGGCTTTAGCTATATTTGCCTTCAATTCAGCACTACTAATAAAGCCAATGTGAATGTAATCATTCAGGATTTTAGCTACCTTATATTCGTTACTGTTATCTTTGTTCTGGTTTAACAAAGCTGTTTCTATAGCTTTCTTCACATATTTAAGGCTTCTTACTTTGTCTTCACCTAGCTTACTATAAGCATCCACTATTAAAGGCTGAATGGCTGCTAGGTGGTTCTTAGCTTCTTCATCCAGACAATAAGGATTCTTAGAGAGTTCTGCATACTTTAAAAAGGCTTCTTTGAATGACATTTTTTTACCAGCACTTTTCAATGTGCCTTCCAGTTTCTCATACATAGGATCAGTAGTTAATATTCCATTTTCATTATAATGTTTCACAATAGAGATTCCATTTTTATAAATGCTTTGTTCTAACTTTATTGTGTATAAATCTAGCTTTACTATCATTTCATCTAAGTAATATTTGCCATCTTTATCTTTCTTCACATATTCCTGATTAAATAGTCTATCTGAATTTGTTGGGTTATCATTAACTATCTCAATAATCTTATTATCTCTTTCTACCTCTTTATTTGTTCTTTCTACTATTTCTTCATAGCTGGTATCTAAATCTAGGTTTCTTCTTCCAGTAGTATTAAATATATGAACTAAGAAGGTTCTGAAAGGATTTGTTTCAGTTCTGATTCTACCTGCTATCTGATAAATATCTGTAGAAATATCTAAAAGGGTATTAGTGTTAGAACTGTTGCTAACCACATAACAGATTCCAGTTTCACTAAAGTAATCAGCACCTTCAAATGATTTTGATGTGATGAATGTGAATGGTTTGTTTTCACTTTTGCTATTGCTTATGCTATACCCTGCTAATGTGATTCTATTCTTATCAGTATCAGCACATACTATCTTTACTTCATCATTAGTTAATTCACAATATTGTAAGATGCTAGCTATATCAGTAACACTATTGATAAAAAAGAAGGCTTCATAGCTTTTATTACCATTCATACTAACAAATCCATCTTTCTTATATGTGTTAATGATGTTAGCAGCTTTCAGGTATGGCTTATTTGTTCTTTCTAGAATCACCTTTAAGTTATCTGTTTCCTTCCATTCAGCTCTTATTTCTTCAATCCCTTCCAGTGCTTTAGGGGTAAATTCTGGAGAAATAGGAGTAGCAGACATAAAGCAGTAAGACTTATATTTATTGAAGCTGCTGAGAACACCACCAATAGCCTTATATCTGTAGCTATATGCCTTTAAAAGTATGTGATATTCATCTACCAATAGCTAATAATCACTAGGATTCAGGTAGCTTTCAAGTGCAGCCAGCTTATCATAGGTACACATTATTTTCTTTGTTCCTGATGTTGCTAGATACTCTTTAAGCTGTTTCTTTGCAGAATAGCTAAAGATGCCAAACAATCCAAATACAGACTGTTTCCTACCATCTATAGGGCTGGTTAATACAGAAGCACCAGCTTCATTCAATCCAGTTTTATTAACTATCAATTCAGTAGTAGGTACTGCTATCACATAATTGATATTATTAAAAAGGGCTACTGTAGTACCACCGCATCCAGTAATTACTTTGTTAAAAATGCAGTTCTTTGGTAAATCATACATATTAAGTTTACCATTAGTTGAGTTAATTGTTAAATGTTTCATTTTTCTTTATGGCTAAAATTGTTACAAGCTGTTTATCTAATATATCTTTAAAATCATCTTATTTTGTCGGAAATCCCGATAGTGTAACTTTTTTTGAGTTGTCCTATAGGTATTTTTTCAAATTTTTGGTTACATCAAAAACCAAAGAAAAGGGCTATATTTCAAGCCCTATTCCCCAGTTAGTAACAAATCCTTAAAAAAAAATAATCAATTATGACACAATTTCCGCGAAACACTTTTCTCTTGCTTTGTATGCTACTATATATATAAAATCCGACAACCCAAAATAAAATTTTCAGAAATTTAAGTTAGCCCCGCCATGTTGCATTTTCGGGCTTATTTCTACCTGCCTGCTGGTATGAAGCAATAAGAGATCGCCATATTTTCCGAGAAATGGATTTCCCTATATTGTGTGTTTTCTCATAGTATTAAATCTGTATATATTAGCTGGTTTTCCTAGATTTATCCGTGAGTTCTACCATTTCTATGAAGCCATGCATGACATTTTTTACAGACAGCCATCAGGTTACTATAGTCATAGGCTGCTTCTAATCTTTTTAAGCCTTCATAGTTAGAAAATGAATCCTTATGATGAACATCTATAGCAGGTGTAACTAAGCCTTTAGTTAGGCAAACTTCGCATAGTGGATGCTGCATCAGATATGACAGCCTTAAAGATTTCCACTGCTTACTTTGATAGATTTCCTATCTTTCTTTTCGGCTTTCTCTAAGTACTGGTTTTATTCTTTTGCTTTCTGATTTCTTCAAGTATGGCATATCTCTTAATATCATTAATTAGAAAATTCTTCATCTTTATCTATTCCTCTATTTTATGTGTATCTAAGCTATTAACTGTTGTTTCTTCTGCATTAATTAGAACATCATCAGAATAAGTTTCCACCTTTGTTTCTGCATAGTTATAACATTTATCATCCCTTTGATATTCACCTTTTAACTAGTTGAAGGCTTTGATAAACTAATCTATGAAATCCTATTCTGGATTATACTTTCTGGTAAGCATTAGATAGGCATCATTAAAAGTAGCTTCATCATCATCTGCTTTAACTAATCTGCTATGCAAGTATCTATAATGTTTGTTGATAGCTTCATTAACCATATAGTTATATTCAGATTTTTCTAGATTATTCTGTTTCCTTCTATATTTGCTCCAGTTGTAAATCATTATAACTACCTATTAATTTATCTATTGCGTATCTAACTAATGTACTTCTTTTTATGCCTAACTTTTCACTGATTAAGTCAAGTTGTGTTTCCTGATAAGGTGTGATTCTTACCGATACTCTAGTTTCTTTCTTTGTTATTTTCATATTCATATTAATTATTAAGTTATACCTAATTATATACATAAAATTTTGAACTCAAAAATAATGTGCGACATTTTTTATTTGTGTGACAAAGTACTGGATATTAGTAGAAAAAGAAAAAATTAGATTGTATAATTAACTAAAAAAATCAAGAATATGGATAATAAGTTTAAAATACCTACAGACATTGAGAAAGAAGCTAAGGATTATATGAAAGATGTGATTCTTATGCTTGAAGATAATTCACTGATGAAGAATGTAGATAACGCTGCTTTAACTATGTTGGCAAGAAATTACAGTATGTTTATCAAAGCTAGCAAACAACTAGAAAAAGATGGTTTAACAGTAGTTTCTGATAGAGGTAACATAGCACCACACCCAGCTATTAAGATAGCTAAAGATGCTTAGATTTAGGCTATGAAGGTGATGGAGAAGTTTGGTTTGACAGCAAAGGATAGAACTAAGATAGCCAAATTAAATAGTGGGGATAAGGAACTATCACCCCTGGAGTAGTTTGTTAAGAACAGTAAGGAGGTTAGATAATGACTAAGTTAAAGAAGACAGCTATATTAGATGATGATGGTAAGATTATAGGCTATGAAGCTAAAGCCAAAAACATCTAGATAAGAGTTTGCAAAAAGTCAGATGCAGACCCTATTATTATTGCTAATCACTACAGCCACAAAGTAACTAGAAATAGCTTTTTATCTTTCTTAGTTTACTATGAAGGCAAAGTTTCAGGTGCTTTACAAATTGGCTATGGTACTAATCCTAGAAAGAAGGGAAACTATAATCCTGATGAAGTTAGGGAGTTTGATAGAATGTGGTTAAGTGATGAAATGCCTAAATTCAGTGAAACTATAACAATATCCCTGCTGCATCATTATTTAAAGAAGGTGCATCCAGAGATTAAGCATTTAATTAGTTATGCTGATAATAGTAGCGATGTAGGAAATGAAGGTACTATTTATAAAGCTGCTAACTATAGGCAAATAGATAAGATTAAGTCTGATTTCTACATATTGGAAACTGGTGAAAGAGTGCATCCCATAACTATGTGGCATAGACACGGAACAAGACGATGGGCATTTTTATAGGAGCATTATCCCAATATAAAGAAGTCAGATGGCTATTAGATTAAATATGTATATGATTTATGAAGCCATACTATAAATATGTGGATGATGTACTTAATGGGAATGTGATTACTGGAGCTAATATCTAGTTAGCCTGCTAGAGATTCTAGGAAGATTTAAATAGGGATGATTTAGAGTTTAGGGAATCAGTAGTAGATAGGGCTTTAGCATTTATAAGTACAATGAAGCACTTTAAGGGAAAAGCATCTGGTTAGAACTTCATACTAGAACCGTGGTAGCAGTTTGTAGTAGCTAATATAGTTGGTTTTTACTGGAAGGGAACAAATGACAGAAGATATTCCAGTAGTTATATTGAAGTTTCTAGAAAGAATGGAAAGACAGCCCTAGCTGCTGCTTTGTGCCTATATTTTCTTATAGCAGATGGTGAAGATGGTGCTGAGGTAGATTTAGCTGCAAATTCTAGGGAATAGGCTAGAATAGCTTTTGAATTTTGCTACTAGTTTGCCAAATAGTTAGACCCTAGTGGCAAATATCTTACTTCACATTTGAAGGGAATTAAGTTTAATGTTAATGCTTCTTAGTTAAAAGTGTTTGCTGCTGATGCTTCTAAACTTGATGGTTTTAATGCTTCATTTGGCTTAATTGACGAATATCACGCTGCTAAGAATAGTAAGGTTAGAGACGTAATAAAGTCTTCTATGGGAATGAGACAGAATCCACATCTTTGCACTATAACTACTGCTGGATTTGATAAAACTTTGCCCTGCTATTAGCTAAGAAGTACAGCTATAGAGATTCTTCATAAACTGAAAGAAGATGATAGTATGTTTATAGCTATCTATTCTTTAGATGATAATGATGATTGGACAGATGAAGATAACTGGGTGAAATGTACCCCTAATATGGATATAACTGTAACTAAGAAGTACATTAAGGAATAGGTAAAATCAGCACTTAATAATCCATCTGAAGAAGTTGGTGTAAAGACTAAAACCCTTAATCTATGGTGTGATTCTTCTGAAGTCTGGTTATCTGATAGCTACATAGTAAACAGCACTAAATAGATAGATTTAGCTAAGTATCAAGATGAACTATGTTATATAGGTGTGGATTTGTCTGCAACAAGTGATTTAACTGCTGTTAGTTACCTAGTAGTTAAAGATGGTATCTACTACTTTAAGAACTACTATTATCTACCTGAAAGTTGTCTAGTAGATAACTCTAATAGGGAGAAATATAGACTGTGGAAGAATCAGCACCAATTAAATATAACTAGTGGGAATGTTACAGATTACGATTATATAACTAAGGATATGCTACAATGGGTAGATACTGTTAGCATCCAGAAAGTAGGCTATGATAAGTGGAACGCAACATAGTGGGCTATCTAGGCTACAGAAGAAGGTTTACCACTGGAAGAATATAGTTAGAGTATAGGTAACTTTAACTAGCCTACAAAGGAACTTGAAAGATTGATATTGTCAGGTAAGGTAGTTATAGATAACAATGAAATAACTAGATGGTGTTTCTCTAATGTGCATATTAAGGAAGACCACAATGGAAACGCTAAACCGATAAAGACATAGAAGCAGATGAAGATTGATGGAGTGATCGCCATGATTACAGCTTTGGGATGCTATCTAACAGTACCACATTATAGCAACGAAATTATAACTATTTAAATATGAACTGGAATTTTTTTAAGAAGAAAAAATAGCAGGTAGAAGAAAGAAGTAGTAGCTTTGATTACCTCTTATATAACGGTACTGGAGCTTATTCTACTAATAGGGCTTTACTTTTGAGCACAGTCTATAGATGTGTTGAGGTTATATCTGATTCAGTGGCTTAGTTACCTCTAGAGCCATATAAGATAGATAGTAATGGCTACAAATTGAAGTTTACTAACCATCCTACTTACAGATTACTTAATGCAGAACCTAACAGTAGAATGACCAGATTCACCTTCATTAAAACGCTGATTGTATCAACACTTCTAAAGGGAAATGGATATGCATTCATTGAAAGAGATAATTTAGGGAATGCTACAGCTTTACACTATATACCATCTGATTTAGTTACAATCATACCACCAAAGACTTTAAAGGATAATGTAGCCTATAGTGTTACTGGATTATCTAACATCATTGAAGCTTGCAATATGATTCACATCTTAAACTTTAGCTATGATGGTATTACTGGAATCAGCACATTAGCACACGCAAAGAATACTTTAGGTTTGTCAGCTGATAGTGAAGCACACGCAAGTGGATTCTTTAAAGGTGGAGCTAACTTAGCTGGAATCCTGAAAGTGCAAAGTAATCTAACTAGTAAGCAGAAATCAGATTTGAAGAATAGTTGGCAAACAGCATTTAGCCCTTCTACTGGTTAGCCTAATGGTGTGGCTGTATTAGAAGGAAATATGGAGTTTTAGCCTATAACGGTTAATCCTACTGATGCATAGTTATTGGAAACTAGATAGTTTAATGTGATTGACATTTGCAGATTCTTTGGTGTTTCACCAGTGAAGGCATTTGATTTATCTAAATCTAGTTATTCTACAGTAGAAGCTACTAACCTATCATTCCTTACTGATACTCTTTCACCACTGCTAGAAAAGCTAGAACTGGAATTTGAAAGAAAGCTGTATAAACCATCAGAGAAAGAATCCATTGATGTTAGATTTGATACATCTAGATTACTTAGAGCAGATAAATAGAGTTTGGCATCTTACTACAACACATTATTTAATATAGGTGTGGTTAGTCTGAATGAAATTAGAAAAGAACTTGATTTAGCTGCTGTAGAAGGTGGAGATAACCACTTTATTTAGGTGAACATGATGGAAGTTAATAAAGCTGCTTAGAATGAACCATCAAACAACGCTATAATATCAGAAGATGAAGAAGAAACAGATACTAATAAACAAGAATGAATAAAGCTATGAAAGAAGTAAGAATGAATCAAGACAGCATAACTAATTTGCCTGAATCTAGAAAGGTTGAAGGCTATGCTGTAGTGTTCCAGTCTGAATCTAATGATTTAGGTGGATTTAAAGAAGTGATTGATAGCAGGGCTTTAGATGGCATCATAGAAAAGTCTGATGTACTGTGCTTACTTAATCACAATGAAGATAAGGGTGTATTAGCTAGAAGTAATAAAGGTACTGGTAGCCTAACTTTAGAGGTAGATGAGAAAGGTTTGAAATACAGCTTTGAAGCACCTAATACTGCTTTGGGTGACGAAGTTCTGGAAGGTATTAGAAGGGGTGATATTAGTGCTAGTTCTTTTGCTTTCACTGTTGAAAGTGATTCTTGGGAGAAAAGAGAGGATGGAAGTTATCTCAGAACCATCAGAAGCATTAGTTAGTTATTCGATGTTTCACCAGTTTATTCACCAGCTTATTCTGCTACTAGTGTTAAAGCAGATACCAGAGGATTAGATAAATTTAAAGATAAGGAGAGGGAAGATTTAGCACATTATTTTGAAGAGTTAAGAAAGAGTTTATGAAGAATAGTGTTGAGTTGATGGATAAAAAGAATCTTTTGAAGGTTCAAGCAGAAGCATTAATTAAGGGTGCAGAAATGGAATCAAGAAAGTTAAATGCAGAGGAGCAAACTAACTTGGATTCTATTAAAAAGTAGATAAATGATATTGATACAGAGATTAGAGAACTTAATAAGACATTAAACAAAGAAACAAGAAGTATGGAGAAGTTTTCACTTTTGAAGGCTATTAATGATGTAGCCAATAACAGACAGTTAGACGAGAGAAGTCAAGAAGTCATTAATGCAGGTATGGCTGAAATGCGTAAATCAGGTTTATCTTTCAGTGGCTAGATTCTGATTCCAGTAGAGCAGAGAGCAGACATTCAAGCTACAGTAGATACAGCAGGTAAGGAAGCAGTAGCTACTGATAAGTTGAATATCTTAGAGCCATTGAAGGCAAAGATGGTACTTAGTGAAGCAGGTGCTACTTATATGACTGGATTAGTAGGTAACATTTCTATTCCTTCTTACAGTGGTGCTACTGTAGGTTGGGCTGATGAAACTGGTGCTGCTGCTGATGGTGCTGGTACATTTGATGAAGTAGAGTTTGCGCCAAAGAGATTAACAGCTTACATTGATGTATCTAAGCAGTTCCTTATTCAGGATTCAGTATCAGCAGAAGCTTTAATTAGAAAGAATATTGTTGAGGCTATCAGTCAGAAGTTGGAAGCTACTATTTTGGGTGATGGAGCAGGTTCTACAAAGCAGCCAGCAGGTATCTTTAATGGTGTTACAGCTTTGAAGGATAATAGCTACCAAACATTTGCAGAAATGCTTCAAAAGCTGGAGGAAGCAAACGTATATGGTGATATTAAATATATTGTTTCACCTGCTATCAAAGCACAGTTGAAGACTACTGCAAAGACAGAAGGAGCTTTCGTCATGGAGGATAACGAGGTAGATGGCATTCCAGTACTTAGTACATCAGCTTGCAAAGGTATTGTTTTAGGTAATTTTGAGAACTATGTCATAGCACAATGGGGAGCGATCGATTTGACTATTGATCCTTATTCATAGGCTGCTAATGGTAAGGTTAGATTAGTGGTTAATGCTTACTTTGATGCTAAACCAGTTCGTAAAGAAGCATTCGTAGCTAACAAAGCTAAGGTAGTAGCTGCTTAATTAGTAAATCTGATTAACTATGCAAATTGAGCTGGATTTAATTAAGAAACATCTTAATATAGATGATTCTTTTAAGGATGATGATACCTATCTCTTAGCTTTATCTGATGTTGCATAGGACATAGTACAAAAACACATTGATTGTACGTTTGAGGATATTGTGAGAAGTGAAGGAGCTTTACCGGCTTCTTTACTTCATGCAGTACTACTTATGATAGGCAACCTATACAATAATAGGGAATCAGTGGCATTTGCATCTGCTTAGGAAATACCACATTCCTATGATTATCTATTATCACTTTACAAACACTATAAGAAGTATGAGAGCGGGATTGTTAACGGAGCAGATTGACATTCTGGAATCCAGCCTTATTAGAAACGCTTATGGTGAAGAAGAAACCTAGTGGAACATTAAACAGACTACTAGGGCTAGACTGATGCACAAAGGAGGAAATAGAACATTATCCAATGATGAAGTAGCATACCAATATACAAAAACATTTTAGGTACGTCATTATATAATGGTTAATGAATATGATAGGATTCAGTGGAATGGTAAAATCTATAGAATATTAGATATAGAACCAGATAAACAGCAGATGTTATTAACTATAAATGTAGAATTAGTAAATGATTGATTCTTTAGGCATAGGAAAAGTAATCTATACCCTATTAGGTGATTTTAAGACTTATCCTTTGGTAGCTGATAATAATGCCAAATATCCCTTTATTGTTTATAAGAGGAATAATGTTATCAGTTCTACCTGCAAAGATGGAAGCTATGAAGATACTGTAGATATTGGTATAACAATAGTTACCATGAAGTATGCAGAAGGTATAGAGATAGCTAATAAGGTAAGAGAGATATTGTAGAGATAGGTAATAAAGATAGATGATATGATACTTAATGATACGTATTTAATTAGTGCAAACGAGAGTTTCACAGATAACGTATTTGTTTAGAATTTGAACTTTAGAACTACTATAACAGAATAAATAATATGGCAGCAAATAAAATTATTAAAGGACGTGATTTGATGCTTTTTGATAATGATGGACATAGTTATGCTTATGCTACTAACCACACATTAACTATTACAGCAGAAACGGTAGATGTATCTAGTAAAGATCATGGTATTTGGGGAGCTAGTGAGGTTAGCAAATATTCTTGGGAAATCACATCAGAGAATCTTTTCACATCAGAAGATTATGATAAGTTGTTTGATTCAATGTTAGCTAGTAAAGCTATTACTGTAAGATTTGGTTTGAAGACAGACCAGACTGATAACACTAAGAATGTAGCAGATGGTGATACTTCACTTCCATATTGGACTTTACAGAAAACTTATTATGAAGGTAAGGTAATTATTACATCTTTGGTAGCTAATGCTAACAATGGTGAGAATGCAACCTATTCAGTTACATTAACTGGAACTGGTTCTATTAAAAAGACTACAACACCTGAATAATTAAATAGATAAGGGCTACTACAGCCTATAACTAAGGGCAGTAGATTTATTTCTATTGCCCTTTAATTATATTGTAAGAACATGAACATAAATATTAATGATAAGGAGATTACTTTGAAGTATTCTTTGAGAGCTATGATGATGTATGAGAATGTAACTAATAAAACTTTGAATCCGTCAGGTATTACTGAGGTGGTTACTTTCTTCTATTGTGTAGTGTTAGCATCATCTAAAGACTATAGCCTATCTTTTGAAGATTTTATGGATTGGCTAGATGAGAATCCAGATACATTAAAAGAATTTGGTGAGTGGCTTCAAGCTACCTTCACAAATACCAATAAGCTAAAAAAAGCCTAACCACCAATAGTAAAGATGAAGAAGCTCCAAAATGTCTATACCACTATCTATTTAATCTGATGTGTTTCTAGTTTAGGATTATCACAATAGAGTATTTTATGGATGATTGTACTGATTGGGAACTAAATAATCTGATAGAGAATATTCCATATTTAGATAGGAATCTATGGGAATCAAGTAGGCTTAATTCTTATGTTACTGCTTAGGTTAATTCTAGAAAGAAGATTAGTTTTCAAGATATATGTACCTTCAAATGGGAGGAAAAGGAAACAGAGGATATAGAGATTTCAGATGATGATATTCAAAGACTTAAACAATTATCTAGGATATGGAAAGATTGATTTATGATACTGCTGATTTCAATGGTATTAATGCACAGACAATTTAGAAAGTGAATAGAGCTGTAGTGGCTGCTGCTATTAAGATTAGGGATGATGTACGTCAAACCTTTGTTTCTGATGCATAGTCATTATATAGACATCATACTGGAAACATTGAGAATCTAACCACTGGTATAATGATAGGTAAAGATAGAGGTGGTAGCATTAAGATTCATGCCATGGGTAGCAGGGAGGACTATGAGAGTTTTAAGACTAGGTTTTTTATTGGTGGTACTAAATACAGAACGCAAGAAAAGAGAAATGGGAGACCTATCAGACCATTCACAAAGGGATATATAGCCCCTACAGATACATTAAATAGAGTAGTTAACAGTTCTGGAGCTATACTAAGTAATTACATACAAAGAGCATTAAACTAATATGGCAAATAATTTAACTGCTGTTATTTCGGCAGATACCACTAGGTTTACTAGAGCTATAAATGAAGCCCAAAGTGTATTATCTAGATATGCTAGAGAAGCCAGAACTGCAAGCGGTTCAATATCCACTTGTGCTAGTGTTACAGATGCATAGGTAACATCTTATCAAAGATTAGTTAGAGCTATGCAGAGAGTATCTAATGGTACAATGACTACTAGCTAGGCTGAAAGAGCTTTAGTACAATAGATTCAGGAATTAAGAATACAATGGGCAAACTTATCTGATGATGCTAGAAGAAGTGATTTTGGTAGAGCTTTATCTGAATCCATGGCATCAGCAGAAAGATAGTTAGAACAAGTAAGAACATAGATAAGATAGACACATGAAGAATTAGATAACTTATCATCAGCATCAGAAGGATTTGATTTAAGCAGCATAGGTAATAGCATCAACAGTTTAAGAAGTGGAGATATATCTGGATTTGTTTCTTAGCTATAGGCATTAAGAAATATTTCATTAGGTAGTATAGTTTCTTCTGTTGGAGCACTTGGGGCTTCATTAAGTGCTGCTATTGCACCAGTAGCCGCTTTGGTTGGTGGTATAGCTGCTTTAGGATATACAGTCAGTGAATCAATATCATCAGTATCAGACTTTGAAACACATTTAGATGGATTGTAGTCATTAACTGGATTAGGGGATGATGCTATGAAGTCTATAGCAGATGGAGCTATAGAAATGAGTAAAGGATTTAAATCATCAGCTAGTGAAATAGTTGATTCTATGAAGCTGATAGGTAGTCAAGCACCTGAATTATTACAGAATCAAGATGCTTTGATGAAGGTTACAGAAGCTGCTAATGTACTATCAGAAGCAGCAGGTATAGAAGTAGTGGATGCTGCTAAGGGTGTAACTACAGTTATGAATTAGATGGGTGCTAGTGCATCAGAAGCTACTGAAATCATCAATGTATTAGCAGCATCATCTTAGTAGGGTTCAGCAGATGTAGCCTATTTAAATACTGCATTTGAAAAGGCTGGTACTGCTGCTAAATCCGCTGGAATGGATTATACTTAGTTAGCTGCTGCTGTTGAAACGATAGCACCTAAATTTAGTAGTGCTGATGTAGCAGGTTCTACTTTAAATTCTACTTTGCCTTAATTCCGCAACACTATAGTTTAACATTATTTATAAGTGCCTGAGCAACA
>ENA-UONW01000460-UONW01000460.1-human-gut-metagenome-genome-assembly--contig:-CS52-NODE-460-length-60070-cov-27.623511_pt1 | contig 60070 bp, 46 predicted proteins | sample MGYA00242463_ERZ724010 | MGnify/ENA metagenome assembly ERZ724010 | reverse complement strand
TATTTTTCCTCATAATTCTTTTATTTATGAGTCAACTTTTTTCAGGGTAAGACACGTGATGAGTCTGAAATATAACTCATCACACCGTAAGTGTCTATTGTTCAACGTATTACGCCTTGATGTGACGAGTGATGAGTCTATTATAAAAAGTTTTTTTGTTTTTCGGATGCTTTCGTGATTTTGGTATTTCATCCTTCAGTCAGCTCTCTTTCACGTTATGATATACCGCCTTTTGTCGTATAAAAGCATACCTTTTACATCATGAAATGCCACCTTTTGCAATGTAAAAGCATACCTCTTACATCATAAAAGATATGCTTTTATAACGTCATTGTGTTCTGTATTCATCTTTAATATGTCGTATTAATATGCCTGAAACAGCGTGAAAGTAGTATAATTGTTAATATTGCATTTTGCCATTCATGCATAAAACAATTATATTTGTAATTACAATCGGGTTTAAAATTTAACTTTATGCTTGCTGTCAGACTTTTGCTCAGTCTTGTTTTGATGTCGGTGTGTGTAGGTTTGCACGCGCAGATTTCAGGCGTAGTCTTTGATATGGAGACCCGTCGCCAGATAGCCGGCGTAAGGATTTACATCAATCCTAAGGGAACAGCCGTTACCGATACTCATGGCCGCTTTGTAATTAATCAGCCATGTAACGGTGTAACATTTTCGCATGTCAGCTACGAAAGCAGAGCCTACAGCCGAAAGGAACTGTGCGACACGATATGGCTCATGCCAAAACTTCACCGGCTTGACGAGGTTGTGGTTACCGCCCAGGGACCTAAGATGTGTGTCAGAAAGGAAGAAGTGTCTAAATATGCAAGTCAGTTTAAAGCCCCGAAGGGGTTATTCACGTTTGATGTTTCAAAGATGTTTGATTTCAAAGGACATAAAAATAAGAAGCGACGTGAACGTATAGAGAAAATCTTAAAAGATTATTAAGTGCCGAGCTAAAATAAAGAGAGACGTTGTTTTTTAAAACTACAATGTTTTTCTCATTTTTACAGCGTGACAATATTGCTTTCTGTTGATGAATCTTTTCATGTAAATCAGTGATAACATCCTCGGCTTGCGTTTATTGATGTGTGGTCAGTTCTGATTCTATATTTTATTTATATGTCGTATTAATGTGCCTGAAACAACGTGAAAGTAGTATAATTGTTAATGTTTCATTTGGTCATTCATGCATAAAACAATTATATTTGTAATTACAATCGGGTTTAAAATTTAACTTTATGCTTGCTGTCAGACTTTTGCTCAGTCTTGTTTTGATGTCGGTGTGTGTAGGTTTGCACGCGCAGATTTCAGGCGTAGTCTTTGATATGGAGACCCGTCGCCAGATAGCCGGCGTAAGGATTTACATCAATCCTAAGGGAACAGCCGTTACCGATACTCATGGCCGCTTTGTAATTAATCAGCCATGTAACGGTGTAACATTTTCGCATGTCAGCTACGAAAGCAGAGCCTACAGCCGAAAGGAACTGTGCGACACGATATGGCTCATGCCAAAACTTCACCGGCTTGACGAGGTTGTGGTAACTGCCCAGGGACCTAAGATGTGTGTCAGTAAGGAAGAAGTGGCTAAATATGCAAGTCAGTTTAGTGGTAAACCTCCTACAGGTTTTAGTTTCCTTGATATGTTTAACTTTAGAGGACACAAACTTGAGAAGAGGCGTAAGCGTATAGAAAAGATATTGAAGGACTATTGACATATAAATAAAAAGAGACGAAGTTGATTTTTTTAACTCCGTCTCTTTTCATCATTATAACGTAACTATATTATTTATTATTGATGAATTTTTTTCCGTTCTGAATAAGAATGCCTTTAGTGTCTTTGCTTACACGCTGACCGGCGAGGTTGTATACAGGAGCATTTGCGTCAGCCTTGTCTGCTGTAAGGTCGCTGATGCCTGTAGAGCCGCTTGTTGTAAAGATGAATCCGTAGAAACTCATCTTAGATCCTTTCATGTAAAGATAATACGTACTGTTTGCCTTAACGTCGAAGTTTACATATCCGTAGAATTTTTCTGCGAGAGTGTTATCCTCTGCAAGTTCAACAGTTTCACCGTCTTCGTTCACCAGGGTGAAGTCTGTTCCGGGTGTCATGTATGCGCCGTCGCATACTACATAGAATCCTTTGCCGTTGCCAATAACAGCTCCTACTTTTAATGAACCGTCGACAGCAGGCTTGAATTCATAATATGTGCCTGAAACGGGTGTTATGCCGTCTTCTCCAAAAGAAGCATTGCTGTTTCCTTGTGTATAAGCTACAAATTCAGGTAAATTAGTGTTGCTCTTGTTTTCTTTGAATCCGGTTCCAAGTGTAACGGTAATATTAGGAACATCTGTTATTACCATGTTGTCTTCAGGTGTTGAACCGTCATCCGGAGTTGCATAGGTTCCTTGGGCATTTGCGCATACAGCCATGAAAGCAGCTGCTACAAGAGTAAAGATTTTTTTCATAAGACTTAAATTTTAGTTAATAATTTGATTTGTTTATAATTATGTCGTTTACAACGATTTCGTAGTTTGATAATGCAAAGGTAATAATTAAATTCAAATAAATGCCTGTCTTGAGATAAAATATTTGCATATATACTCACATTATTGTTAATTTAGCTGTTTTAAGCCTTGTTTGTTTTGTATTGATTGGTAGTTTGAGCCGTAAGGTCTTACATGCTGATGTTGAATAATAAGAAGAGAGTATATGTTGATTTTTATGTTTTATAAAATGATTTTGCATTTTTTCTTTTTATTTAGTTGTAATATGCCATTTTATTTTTATCTTTGCACCTGTACAAACGACTTACTAAATCGTACTAATTTAAATAATTTACTAAAATAATTAACTAACCTATTTAAAAATGAGAAAATCGTTACAAAAAATGACTCTCATGTGTCTTTTCGTACTTGTTGCAATGGTGACAAGAGCACAAGACGTAACGGCATTATGGGATTTTCAGAACAGAGTTCCTGCATCTTTGGCTGATGTTGCCTTACAGGGAAACACTGATGAAATCGAATCGACTGTTGACGGCATAAATTTGTATGTCGATGCAACTAACGGAAAATTTAATGTTAAAGATCGCACTTCTGATGCCCAGGTTAATCCTGGTACAATAATCCGTGTGCCGGTAAAGTCGCCAAAAGATGTTGTTACTGTCACTTCTTATCCTAATTATCATAATTATACTGTCGGTGGTGTTGCTGCTGTAGAAGATGTTACGGAGCATAAGGCGACGACAGACGAGGTTGCGGCAGGCTATGTAGAGATTGTTGTTACAGGCAGTTGCTACCTTTATAATATTAAGGCTTTGTACGTGTCGAATGTTCAGGCTAAAGAACTTTATTATACTGATTTTTCAGAGTGGGCATATGTTAAGGCTTCTGCTGCTGAGACTCAAGTTCATAAGACGACGACAAAATATAGTCATGAGGACATTGCCTTCTCTGTTTATAACACTAACGTGGCTCCGGATCCTGACGCCATCGGCATAGATTGGAACAAGTTTGACAAAGATTTGGTAGGAGGAACTTTGCAGGCTGAGAAAAATGGCGGTTCATATATCGTTACTTCTGCATTGGCCTCAGTTACAAAGGTTACGTTTGTTCATGGCGCCACTGGCGGAAACCGCGGATGGTCGCTTTGGGCTAAGGGAGACGGTGATGCCGACTGGGTGCAGCTGACAACAAGTTCGGCTAATCCGGCCGGATGGTGTGAAGTGTCGGTTGACGTAAACCGTACTAACTGTCAGCTTAAGTTTACCAATTTGGCTGATGCTCAGAATGCATATATGTTCCGCTTGGGCATTTATGGCAATGTTGACATGTCTCTTACTCCTGCTCTTGGCTCATTCTCGTATGATGGTGTTAAGTATAATGCTGCCGACATCTTTGAAGAGACAGCAGAAGGTGTTCAGTCTGCTACGATAGAAGTTCCTAATGCAACTCTTCTTCCGTCTGCAGAAAGTCCTATAACCGATATTGTATGTGACAATGGTGAACTGGATGGCGACGTAACTTATGAGACAGTTGGCGAAACATCTGTAGTTACCATGAAAGTTAAGTCTGACGATGATGTCATGACATATAAGGTTACATTTGTTCATAAACCTTATTTCACTCTTACATATTATAATATAGACGGAAGCGTACTTGATAATTCGCAGAAGGTTGAGAAAGACGCAAAAATAGCTACCCTTAGAAATGAGGAAGGCGTTACAGTGGCTGAAGGCAAGAAATTCCGCGGATGGTATGTTGAGGCTGACGGAGGACGTAAATATTCTGTTGATGACGTGGTTACTTCCGACCTGAATCTCTATGCCGGTGTTACGGCTGTTGAGACAGAAAGCGCTTCAGCCCGCTATACATTCAATCTTACAGATGAGTATTTCTATGATGAGGACCATGAGGCATTCAATGCGGAGAAAGCTCAGTTCCACGATACCACACACGGATGGACATTGGAGTCTAACGGAAAAATCGACTTGCTGGTTGGCGGTCATGCTTATATTATAGCAACGCTCTGCCGTTACAGCAAACAGGATGCAACTCTTACTTTGTATGATGCCGAAGGCAATGAGGTTTCTACGGTGCCTGGTTATGATTCGACAGACGGCAAGAGCGTCATGATTGAGTATAAAGGTAATGCCGGAACTGTTACGCTTAAATCAAGCAATGAGGTTTATCTGCATAAATTGGTAATCGCAAATGTAGAAGGCTCACCTATTGAAAAGAACGAGCAGGGATACTATGTGGTGAAAGCCAACGATGGCGGAAACTTCCTTACTACATTGGAGATTGCAAACGCTACATCTTCTTCAGACAAGCGCACTTATGTATTTGTACCGGACGGAACTTACGATCTTGGCAATGCTGTGCTTACACCTATATCAGGCAACAACATTTCTGTTATAGGCCAGAGTATGGACAAGACAATTATTGTCAACGAGGCAGAGCAGGAAGGTATCGGTGTTTCTGCAACATTCCTTATTACGGGAGAAAACACATATCTGCAGGATCTTACGCTGAAGAATGCATATGATTACTATAAACCAGGATTCGCCGGCCGTGCCGTTGTTATTCAGGATAAGGGTAAGCATACTATATGTAAGAATGTCCGCATGTTGTCTTATCAGGACACATACTATTCAAACAGCAATTCTAATTTCTATTTTGAGGATTCAGACATACATGGAACTGTCGACTTTATCTGTGGTGAAGGTGATGTGTTCTTCAACAACTGTACTCTTACTGTAGAGCCGCGCAATGCAGACGGTTCTGGCGAATGTACTCTTACTGCTCCGTCTACCAATACAACAAAGTTTGGATATGTGTTCAGCGGATGTACAATTGACAGCAAAGCAGAGAAGTTTAATTATGGCCGTGCATGGAACAATACTCCGCGCTGTGCTTATATAAATACAACTCTGTTGCAGCCTGAAAAGCTAAATTCTAACAGATGGACTCTCGGCGGAATGAATGTTCCGGCAGACAAGTTTGTCGAGTTTAATACTATGGATGAAAGCGGAAAGGTTGTTTCACCTGATTCTTATGTTTGCACATTCACAAAAGACAGCAAGAAGAATACATATGAAACTATACTTACGGCTGAAGAGGCCGACAGTTATTCGCTTGACGCTGTATCTAATTCATGGAACTGGTATCCTGCAACATATACTGTTCAGAAGAACATCGAGTCGTTAAAGTCTGAGGGTAATCAGCTCATATGGAATGCCGTTGACGGAGCATTGGCTTATGCCGTGTTCAGAAATGGTGAGTTTGTTGGAATGACGACAACTGCATCTTATGACTTTACAGAAGGAACCGCTTCAGAATACACAGTGCGTGCAGCCAACGAGTGTGGCGGTTTCGGACAGAGTTCAAGCATCACTACAGGCATTTCTGGTACAGTTGCCGGCGGTGCCGATGTTATGCGTACCTCTTATTATAATGCTCAAGGTGTGCGTGTAAGTAATTCTTATAAAGGAATTGTTATAAAGGTAGACACCTTGAAAGACGGAAAACAAGTAGCTACAAAGATTGTAAGATAGTTATTGTAGTTGGAAAATAAGTTGTGGCGGATGCTTCATTCAGAATGGAGCATCCGCTTTTTTGTATAGCGTTATTAAAATATAAATTCTTGTCTTGGCGCGTGTTTTAAAGATAATTTGTGTCGTGATATTTTATTATTCTTATAAGTTGATATTGCTAAATGCTGTTTTTATAATATTTGATTTTTATCAAGATATGGCAGTCAGTTTTCTTAATTAAAATTTTTTATTTAAAAATAATGATTTTATTTTGTAGTATTCTATTTTTTAGTATCTTTGCACAATAAACTATCAAACTTATAAAAACTAATATCAAAAAACAAGGTCAAAGCAAGGTAATTTGTTGTTTTTAGAACCTTTATTATGCGATATAAAGTGTGTAAGGATCAGGCGCTTGGCTGTTTTGATCATGCTATATCTGCGCAATTCATGGTGGTTTTGTAATATTACGAATTTATTTTTTATTATTTAATTAAATTAATAACATTTATGTCTGGTAATTTGAAAACTTTTCGAATTGTGCTTTTAGTGCTTTTCACTTTTGTGGTGAGCAGCCTTTCTGCACAAACAGTTAAAGGTAATGTGAAGGACACCAACGGTGAGCCAATCATCGGTGTGACAGTCCAGGAGAAAGGCACGAAGAATGTCGCCGTGACAGATCTTGACGGAAATTTCTCTATTAAAACAACCGGCGACGGACAGTTACAGTTTTCATACATCGGTATGAAGGCTAAGACAGTTAATGCTGCCGGAAAATCAAACATCAACGTTGTGCTTGAGGATGAGGCTACAAGTCTTGACGACGTTGTTGTTATCGGTTATGGTACTGTGAAGAAAAGAGACCTTACTGGTTCTGTGTCTTCTATCAGTGCCGAGGATATTGCAAATGTCCCTGTAGCAAGCGTAAGTGAGGCTATGACCGGTAAGATGGCCGGTGTTAATATCACTACTACAGAAGGTTCGCCTGATGCAGACATCAAGATCCGTGTGCGTGGTGGCGGTTCTTTGTCTCAGGACAACTCTCCTCTTTATATAGTAGACGGTTTCCCTGTAGAGAGCATCAGCGATATCGCTCCGAGCGAAATTCAGAGCATCGACGTTTTGAAGGATGCTTCTTCAACAGCCATCTATGGTGCCCGTGGTGCCAACGGTGTTATCATCGTTACAACAAAGAGCGGTAAGGAAGGTAAGACACAGGTTAACTTCAACGCATCTTTAGGCTGGAAGAAGGTTACCAAACTTATCAAGACAATGGATCCTTACAACTATGCTTATTATCAGTATGAGCTTGGTAATGACGCTTACGGAAACTATGACGACCTCGACATTTGGAAATCTATCGAGGGACGTGACTATCAGGATGAGCTTTTCGGACGTACAGGTCTGCAGAAGCAGTATAACGTTAACGTCAGCGGAGGTTCAAAGGAGATTAAGTATAATGTAGGTTTTTCTCATAACGACGAAAAGAGCATTATGCTCGGTTCTGGTTATGCAAAGAACAACATTAACGCTAAAATTAACGCTACACTTAACGAGTGGCTGTCTCTTGACTTCAACGGACGCCTGGCATTCACAAAGCTTAATGGTCTGAACGGTGGTGCCGATACAAACGAAAGCAATGCTGCTAACTCAGCTGTAGCAAACTCTGTAAAATGGAATCCGGTAGAGGCTCTCGTTTCTGTTGATGATGACGGTGAGAACGACTCTAACACTCGTCGTAATCCTGTAGAGCGTGTCACCGACACATATAAGTATCAGGAGCGTTTTACTCAGAATTATAATGTCGGCTTGAATTGGAAGCCTTTTAAAGGTCTTACATTCCGTACAGAGTTCGGTTACGGATGGAAATTTAATGATACTGATCAGGTTTGGGGCTCAAGAGCCGTTACTAATTCTAAGTATGGTTTCAACGGACAGCCACAGGCTATGTTTGTACGCCTTGAGAATAAAAACTGGCGTAACGCAAACACTCTTACATATGACAACAAGAAATTGTTTGGCGGACGTGACCAGTTGAACGTTATGATTGGTCAGGAGTGGAGCAGCTCACAGGATGTTACACGTACAAACGTTTCTGTCGCATTCCCTACATCAATGACTATTAATGAGGTGCTGGCTAACACTGCCGCCGGTACAGCTCTGCCTAACGAAGGCGATATTGAAGCTCAGGAGAACATCCTTTCATACTTCGGCCGTATCAATTATACAATGGCAGACAAGTATCTTGCTACGTTCACTCTCCGTGCCGACGGTTCAAGCAAGTTCGGTAAAGATCACCGTTGGGGATGGTTCCCTTCACTTGCATTGGCATGGCGTTTGTCTGAGGAAAACTTCATGAAGAGCGCGTCTAAGTGGCTTTCTAACTTGAAGGTACGTTTGAGCTTCGGTACAGCAGGTAACAACCGTATCGACTCTGGACTTCTCGAACCATTGTATTCAATGGCTTCAAACACATCAAAGGCTCCTGAGTTTGGAGGTATCACCGGTTCTATGCTTGAGCATGGAACATCTCTTTACAATCCTGACTTGAAATGGGAAACTACCGTAACACGTAACCTCGGTTTTGATTTCGGATTCTGGAACAATAGAATCAGCGGTACTTTGGATTTCTATTGGAATACAACAAAAGACCTTCTTATGGAAACAGTCATACCTTCAAGTACTGGATATAAGACACAGTTCCAGAACTTTGGTAAGACTTCAAACAAAGGTGTTGAGTTTGCTGTTAACGCAGTTCTTGTAGACAAGAAAAACTTTGGCTTGAATTTCAACTTCAACATTTCTTATAACCGCAACAAGATTGAGGAACTCAACAGCGGCAGTCCTTGGCAGAGTTCAAACTGGAGCGGTAAAACTCTTGAGCAGTATGAAGACTTCCGCGTAGTTGCTGGTGGCCGTCTTGGTGAACTTTGGGGATATAAGACAAATGGTTACTACACCGTTTACGATCCTGCTACTGGTAAAGGTGACCTCGTGCTTAACGCTAACGGAACATGGTCTTTGCGTGACGGAGTAAAAGACAACAGCTATAGTCTGTTTGGCGGACTTTATCCTGGTGTTATAAAGGTACAGGTTGACGAAAATGGTGATCCTATAAAACAGCGTCTTGGAAATACAGTAGCTCCTACAACAGGTGGTTTCGGATTTGACGGACGTATCGGCAACTTCGACTTCAATGTATTCTTCAATTATTCTCTCGGCAACAAGCTGGTTAATGGTACAAAACTTGCCAACTCGTTCTATTCTGGTTCAAGCAAGAACTACAACCTTATTGCAGATTTCAATCTCGACAACCGTTATACATGGATAGACCCGGAAACAGGTCTTAACTTAGGCCGTCCTTCAACCGGAACAATTACTGCTTACGGTAGTGTTGATGCAGTTATGGCACGTCTGAACGAACTTAACCAGGGTAAGACAATGTACAATCCTGCCGGCGTAACAAAGATGTATCTCATCGATTATGCTGTTGAGGATGCTTCATTCTTGCGCGTACAGAATATAACAGTAGGTTACACTCTTCCCAAGAAATGGGTAAAATCTATGCACATAGAGAATATCAGAATCTATTTCACAGGATACAACCTCTTCTGCATAACAGGATATGACGGCTATGATCCTGAAGTAGATACCAGCAGCAAGAAAACTCCTATGTGTCCGGGTATCGACTATGCGGCATATCCTAAGAGCCGTACGTTTGTAGGTGGTATTAATGTAACATTCTAAATTTTAAGATCACAACAATTATGAAAAAAATATTTTCAATAATGGCGCTGTCTGCAGGTCTCTTAGGTTTGGCTTCCTGCTCTGATTTCCTCGATCAGGATTCTCCTTCAGATATGTCGTCTACAACAGTATATAATTCAACATATTACACAAGTCTTCGTGTAAATAAGATTTACGGCGGAATGGGACAGGACCGTACTTATTCGCAGGACTTTATTACAAAGGCAAACATCAATAGTGATATAGAGCTTGTTGACGGATTGGGCAATGATGTATATCTTTCAAACGAGCGTGGCGTTTGTAACTATAATTTCTCACCGGGCTGGTCGTCAATAGCTGATGAATGGACTGCCATGTATGGAATAATAGAGGATGCAAACGATGTGATTGAGGGGGTACGTACAAGTCCGTTGTTTAACGAAGACAACTCTTCATACAAAGAAATGGCCCGCTATCTTGGTGAGGCACTCACTTTGAGAGCGATGGTTTATTTTGACATGCTGCGCTATTGGGGTGATATTCCATTGAAGCTTGAAACTTCAAGTCCGGATTTAAGTAATGCGTTCCTTGCCAAAACCGACCGTGATGTTATCATGGATACATTGATGAACGATTTGGATGAGGCCATAAACTATTTGCCTTGGGCCGGTGAGAACGGATACACCACAGAGCATGCCACAAAGGGATACGCTCACGCGCTGCTTGCTCAGATTGCAATGACACGTGCCGGTTACGCTATCCGTGAAAAGGCAAAGGACGGATATGAGACAGCTGCTTATTCTGATGCAGTTTATCCTACACAGCGTCCTGGAGCTGCTGAGCGTAAAGCTCTTTATGAAAGAGCGTTGACTCATCTTTCTGCTGTTATTTCAAGCGGTAAGCACCAGCTGAATCCTTCTTTTGAGAATGAATGGTATTTGCTTAATCAGCAGACACTTGATCAGACATATCGCGAAAATCTGTTTGAGATACCTCTCAAGTATAATCTTACCAGTGAGCTTGGTTATACAGTTGGTGTACGTTTGAATGGTGTTACAACAGATTTCGGATACGGCAACTCTACAGGTAAGGTTAAGCTTACGGCACCTTTGTTCTATTCATACGATGCCAACGACACACGCCGTGATGTAACGATAGCACCTTTCGAAATAAAGGAGGATCAGAATGTCACACGTGAGTGTATGCTCTCTAATGCACCTTTTGGACTGTATGTAGGTAAATGGGATCCGAGAAAGATGACAGATACATGGCTTGCCGACAATATTAAGGCTTCAGGTAAGCATATGACAGGTATCAATCCTGTTAAGATGCGCTATTCAAATGTGCTGCTGTTCTATGCTGAGTGTATGAATGAATTGGCTGGAGGTCCTGATGCTTCTTATCCCGGTGATGCCGGACTGACAGCACGCCAGGCTTTGGCTCTTGTTCATGAGCGCGCCTTCGACACTGAGCATAAGGCTGAGGCTAAGGCTTATGTGGCTTCGTTGCCTGCAGACAAAGACGGCTTCTTCAATCAGGGTATTGTACAGGAGAACGCATGGGAGTTTGCCGGTGAAGGTTTCCGTAAATGGGATCTCATCCGTTGGAACCTGCTTGTTGACAAGATTTTCGAGTTTAAGCAGACTTATCTGCGTGAACTTGCTGACGGCACATATCCAGACAAGATCTATTTCAACTATTCAGACGAGGCTAAAAAGAAGATAGACATGTCAAGCGTTACATGGTATACTCCGTCTGAAATGGTTAACGAAGCCGATTATGACGGTAATGTGACATGGTTTGGAAATTCTAAAATCGGTTCTGGCGATGACAAGCAGGTTGATACAAACCTTCCGTCAATAAGCTGCGGTCTTGTTGGAACAGATGTAAACTCTAAAGATGCAGGTGTTTCGGTGAAGAACCGTTATCTCATGCCTATAGGTTTGACAACAATCTCTGACTCACAGGGATACTTAAGTAACTCATACGGTTATTAATTAACAGCAAATTAAAAAATAATGAAAACCATTAATAAATTTTTCAGTTCTATACTGATAATGTTTTTAAGTCTTTCAGCCGTTTCTTGTACAGACGGAAACGACTGGGGCTTGGACGGTGCTTTCGACAGATTGTTCGGAGTAGGCGAAGACGATATTTCTGTTGAGACAACGGCTACAACAGCCACTGTTACATTCTCGGCAATGTCTGCCACAAAGGATTCTTTGTATTTCGTAATCGAGGTGAGCAAAGATTCTCTTTATGACGAAGTTGCCATGGGCGGTGCCCGTGCCAAGGTGTTTGGCTTGAATAAGGAAATAACAAAGTCTCCATGTGTTCTTACAGGTCTTGATGGTGACACAAAGTATTATATGCGTATTAAGACAATGTCTGATACAAAGGCTGAGTCAAAGTGGGTTTATTATAAAGACGGAGAATCATTTAAAACTGCTGCAGAGCAGATATTTGAAGATGTATTGCCCGATGACTACACTGATACACAGGTGACTTTGCGTTGGACTGCGCCTGCTGATTCTGTTACTAATATTAAGATGGTTCAGGGCACAGACACTACAGATTATGTTCTTACAGATGAGGACAAAGCTAATCAGACCCATACATTCACAGGTCTTGCTCCTTTGACAACTTATACATTCATAATCTATAATGGTGAGGCTAAGCGTGGAACCCAGACTGTAACAACTACAGCTGCTCCTCCTGCTGCAAGCTATACAGAGTATATTGATGGCGAAGTAACAAGATTCAACCAGGCTCTTATGGATGAAATCTTTGCAAAGGCTCAGGCTTCAACAGGCAGTAGCTCAAATATCAGTGTTACAATTGTATTCCCGGCAGATAAGACTATTGACATTATTGGTGACGACACTCAGAGCGATCCGGGTGCACTTACAATTCCTGACGGAATGTCGGTTAACTTCTTTGGCCGTGGCGGTGGCGAAACACCGGTATTACGTTTGCTGAAGAGCATTGACATTGCCGGTTCTCACAACTATGTTACATTCCAGCATTTGAAGATAGTTGATGACGGCTCGGGTGCAAATTATCTGATTAACCAGAGCAAGGCTTGTACTGTAAACCAGCTGACGTTCACAGACTGTGAAATATCAGGAATGAAGAACACCTTCTTCCGTCTGCAGGGTAGTGAGGCTAAAGTTATTAACAATTTGACTATCAGCGACTGTCTGATTCACGATCTTGGTTCAGGTTACTCATTCATACATATTGATGACAATGGTAACCAGGCTGTTTATGTTAACAACATCAAGATGGAGAACAGCACATTCTGGAACATCTGTGTTGGCGGTAAGACATTCATCTACAGTGAAAAGGTTAACATGAATTCTATCGAACTTACTTCTTGTACGTTCTATAACAACAATGGTAGCGGACAGTATTTCATCGACTTCAACGACAAAGGTTATGGTCCTGAGGTATTCACTGTAAGCAACTGTGTATTCGGAAAGACTCCTGATGAGGCAACAAACAAGAACATACGTGCAAAGATAGAGCCTGAAGTTGTAAATACATATTGTACAAGTGACTTCTACAAGTCTAAGGGCTTCCCGAACATAATGATTCTTGACTACGCTTCAGACAAGCTGTTTGTTGATCCGGCAAATGCTGACTTCCACTTCAAGACCGGTACAATAGAAAATGCCGGTGCCGGAGATCCGAGATGGTGGCCGGTGGCTGAATAATAGCATACTGATTTAATATTAAGAGGGGCAGTTTAAATTACTGCTCCTCTTTTTTGTTTTCATGTATTTGTTGATTCTATCCGATCTGTTTGTGCATATGCCATACTCAAGTATTTAAATATTTGTAAAAATAATGATAATCTTTATGGGCTTTTATTGTATTTTGCTAATTTTGCAGAAAATATAATCTTCAGCCTTGAGTCTGCTGTTTGATGAAACATTAATCATCATAAAAGAGAACTCGTAATAAACAAATCAAAAAATAAAATATTTAACAGTCTAGTATGAATAAATTTGTATTTAAAGCAGCACTATTTTGTGCCTTGGTATTGCCATTGTCTGCAAGTGCTGATGGTGTAGACAACGAGGCCAATGAGCAGAATACTCCTGAGGGATGGACTGCCGTACAACTTCCTGTTTTGCCTGCAATGACATCGGCAAACACGTTTAACATTACTTCTTATGGAGCATCTCAGTCGTCAACAGACAACACTGCTGCCATACAGAAAGCTCTCAACGCAGTACCTTCATCTGGCGGCAAAGTGGTTATTCCGGCCGGAACATGGCTTTGCGGTCCGATAAGCATTAAGTCGAAAACAATTCTTTATCTGTCGGCAGGGGCCACACTTAAGATGTTGCCTTATGGCCAGTATCCTTCTACTACAGCCGGCGGCAAAGAATACGACAATTTTATAAGCAACGGAAGTTCTTCGGTTACTGATGTCGTGATTGAAGGTGAGGACAAGCAGACCTCTGTTATCGACGGACAAGGCGAAGCATGGTGGATTGCATACGAGAACGACAAGGACATAAAACGAGGAGCCATGATACGTTTTAAGAAAGGTTCGCGCTTTCTGATAAAAAACATTACAGTCAAGAATGCTCCCGGAGTGAACATAACAATAAGCCAAAGCGGCAACGCAAGTCATGCTACAATACATGATGTAATCATACGCGAACCGTCTTCGTCGGCAACTGACGTGCAGAAGTCGCACAATACAGACGGAATATCAATGTGGGGACCATACATCAACATCTATAACTGTGATATCAGCAACGGCGACGACAATGTGGTAGCCGACACGGATGCACGTTATGTTCATGTGTGGAACTGCAAATTCGGCGACGGACATGGCGCGTCAATAGGAAGCTACACCGAGAATCTGAATAATATAATATATGAAGACTGTACGTTTAACGGCACTGACAGTGGTTTCAGACTTAAATCTCAGCGCGGACGCAGCGGTGATGTGCATGACATTATTTTCAGAAACTGCACAATGACAGGCGTTAAGAATCCTGTTTATATAGAATGTTGGTACGACAAGAGTACAAAGCCGGTGCCTTCTGAGGCAGAAGCAGAGCCTGTGACAAGCACGACGCCTGCATTCCGTGATATTCTGATACAGAATGTCGTTTCTACCGGAACACCGTATAACACAAGCGCGAAGGCCTATTTCCCGGTTTATATCTACGGATTGCCCGAGAGCTATGTAAAGAACGTTACGTTGGACAATGTGCAGATTGAGGCACAGAAAGGTATGTTCCTTGCTTACTGTAACGTGAACTTTATTAACGGATGCAAGATAACCAACTCTAAGACACCGGGAAAACTCATCGAGACAAGCTATGAAGCCGACATTGAAGGCGACTATACCGGTTCGGGCTATGTGCCTGGCGAGGGCGACCCTGTTACATATATGCTCGATGCAAGTACGGCAACATGCGAGAGCGGAGCTACGGAATGGACGTTCAGCAACGGATGTTCGATTGTCTCAGAGTCGGGCGACCGTGGATATGCTGCTGCAAAGAACAACACCATTAAGTTTTCGCGTAACTATGTGTTCACTATAAACCTGCCTGCAAATGTAAGCGTAAGCAAGGTTTCTTTTACAGGTTACTGCAACAAGAACGACAAAACGTCATATCTGAAATCGCTCAATGGCGTAACTTATGATGAAGCAGACTATGTGTTTCCGGCACTTAACGCTACTCCAAATACAGCCACATATAGTATCGACCTTGACAATCCTGCAGTAGGTTCGTTGTCGTTTGAATTCTCGGGTGATGACCAAACGGCCGCTTCAATTGTGCTTCACGGTAATGTTGCCACGGCTATCACTGATGTCATGGCCGATAAAAAGAACAACGGCAAGATATATAACATACAGGGCATGGCTGTAAAAAATGCTGACAAGTCAGGTCTGTATATATGTAACGGTAAAAAGTTTATCGTTAAATAGTACTGATAAATTTTAATGTAGACCATCTGCCGGCCTTTATGGAACATACAACATTCCGTAAAGGCCGGCAAATTTTATAATCCAAGTCACATAATGAAGTCAGCAAGAGCCCTGTTTCCTTATTCCTTGTTTTCGGTTTTGTTGTTGTCGATATATGTGTTTCTTGTTGTCGTCAAATATTTTAGAACTGTTGTGGTTATTATTGTTTGCTTCATATACATTTTGTTTTGTTTATAATGACGTAAACCCGGCGAAAAATATTTTGTGTAATTTCCGTTTTTGTTATGTTTATTTTATCTTTGCAATAAACCTGAACTTGCAATTTCTTGTGAGGCTAAGTTTATTTTTCTGTAGTTTAATCAAAATCTAAAATACCAAGAAAACAATGAAAAAACGAAATTTGTTTGTTGTCGCGGCTTTTATGTGTTCCGTTGCTGCCGGAGCGCAGACATTGCCGTATCAGAATCCCAACCTGTCGGCAAAGGAGCGGGCTGCCGACCTGTGTTCAAGACTGACGTTGGAAGAGAAGGCCCGGCTTATGCTCGACCAGTCAGAGGCAATAAGCCGTCTGGGCATACCCGAGTTTGCATGGTGGAGCGAGGCTCTTCATGGAGTGGGGCGCAATGGGTTCAGCACAGTGTTCCCTTCGTGTATTGGTATGGCGTCATCGTTTGACGATGTGTTGCTTGAGCGCATATATACGGCCGTCAGCGATGAGGCGCGCGCCAAGAACACTGCCCAGCGAAAGAAAGGAAGCGTAGGCCGCTATCAGGGCCTTTCGTTCTGGACACCTAACATCAACATTTTCCGTGATCCGAGATGGGGACGCGGACAGGAAACCTACGGCGAAGACCCTTATATGAACTCACGCATGGGGCTTGCCGTTGTGCGTGGCCTTCAGGGACCTGCCGGACATAAGTATATGAAACTTTATGCCTGCGCTAAACACTTTGCCGTACACAGCGGTCCTGAGAAAACGAGACATCACTTTAACATCGAAGATCTTTCGCCGCGCGATTTGTGGGAGACATATCTTCCTGCCTTTAAAGACCTTGTTCAGATTGGAGGCGTCAAGGAGGTGATGTGCGCCTATCAGCGTTTTGAGGGTGAGCCTTGCTGTGGCAGCAACCGTCTGTTGCATCAGATTCTCCGTGACGAGTGGGGATTCAAGGGTATTGTCGTGAGCGACTGCGGAGCCGTCAGCGATTTCTGGATGCCGGGCTGTCATGGGGTTTCGTCAGATGCGGCATCAGCCTCTGCAAAAGCTGTGGTAAGCGGCACCGACCTGGAATGCGGAACCAACTATCTGGCTCTGCCCGAAGCTGTGAAGGCCGGAACTGTAACAGAAGAAAAGATAAACAATAGCGTTGAGCGTCTGCTTGAAGCAAGATTTGAACTTGGCGACTTTGACCCCGACTCGCTTGTTGAGTGGACACGTATCCCGATGAGTATCGTGGCCTGCAAGGCACACAAGGATCTCGCGCTCGACATGGCACGTGAGCAGATGGTGCTTCTGCATAACACGAACAACACCCTGCCGTTGGCCAAAGACGCGTCTAAGATTGTTGTCATGGGGCCTAATGCCGCCGACTCTACAATGATGTGGGGCATATATTACGGTCAGCCTACACACACCGTAACAATACTTGAAGGCATACGCAACAAACTTGGTGCGGATGTTAAATATGTTAGAGGATGCGACATAACGTCAATGACCGAAATGGTGAGCCTTTTCACACGCATGACCGGACTTGACGGCAAGCAGGGTATGAGCGGAAAGTTCTGGAACAACAGAAAGATGGAAGGACAGCCGGCCTATGAAGGCAATTATTCGCTCAGTCCGCGATTCGACACCGGCGGTAACACGGTATTCGCTCCAGGCGTTTCGCTTACAGACTTTTCTGCAAGATTTAACGGCAGCTTCGTTGCCGACAAGAACGAAACGATGAGCGTGAGATACTTCAACAATGGAACCTTGCGCCTTATTGTAAACGGTGATACCATTGTTAAGAAGAATAACAAGAACGACGTAAGGGTTAATGATTATAAACTTGCCGTAAAAGCCGGTCAAAAATATGACATACAGTTTGACTATATCCAGTACGGCACAAGCGGTTCGTTGAGCTTTGACGTGGCAAGCATGAAGGAACTTACAGTGGCTGATGTGGTCAATTCTGTAAAAGACGCTTCTATGGTAGTGTTTGTCGGCGGTATCTCGCCAAACTTGGAGCGTGAGGAAGCCAAGGTTACCGAGGTTGGATTCGACGACGGCGACCGTACAAGCATTGAACTTCCGTTGGCTCAGCGCAATCTTCTCAAGGCTCTTCACGAGGCAGGCAAGAAAGTGGTGCTGGTTAACTGTAGCGGCAGTGCCGTGGCGCTTACTCCCGAGCTCAACACCTGCGACGCCATTCTTCAGGCATGGTATCCAGGCGAGCAGGGTGGTACGGCTGTGGCTGACGTGCTGTTTGGCGACTATAATCCTGGCGGCAAACTTCCTGTTACGTTCTATAAGGACGATAGTCAGCTGCCTCCGTTTGAAGACTATAGCATGTCCAACCGTACATACCGTTACTTCAAGGGCGAACCGCTGTTCCCGTTCGGTTACGGACTCAGCTATACAACATTTAATGTCGGAAAGCCTGTTTATGATGCTTCTGCCGGTAAGATTAAAGTTAAGGTAGGCAATATAGGCAAGCGTGACGGCGTTGAGATTGTTCAGGCATATATGCGCAACACAGCCGATGTTGAAGGACCTAAGAAGACGTTGCGCGGATTTGCACGTGTCAACCTGAAGGCCGGAGAGACAAAGACTGTTGAGATAGATTTCCCGCGCAAGGCTTTTGAAGGCTGGGATACTGAAACCAACACCATGAGAGTGGTGCCGGGCAAGTATGAGATTATGGTCGGAACATCAAGCGCCGACAAGGATCTTAAGCGTATAAGCGTTGACGTGAAGTGATGATAAAGAAAACTCGTTTGAAAGAATGATGCTTTTGCGGGTAAAAAGTCATGACATTTTAAAATCGCGAAATAGAAATTCTGATGACGTTTTCTTATGAGAATATGCCTTAAATACATCTGTTTTGACAGCTAAACAGGCCGTTTTTGACATAAAAGTCATAGGTTTTTGGCAAGAAACAGGCCTGTTGGCATTGCGAAACACGGCACTTTATGGTATAAAAGCATACCTTTTACAAGCTAAAAGGTATGCTTTTGCTTTATTATAGATATGTGATTAGATGCGTAAAATATATAAACTGCTTAAAATCAGCGGGTTATGTAAAATGACGCAAAATGTGAAGTTTTTGTGCAAAATCCTTTATCCGTTTTCAGCATGGCCATTCTACACGCGTTAAAAGTTCAGATTTAGAAAACTTTTAGAATCTTAGTTGATGATAATTCTTTGTCGGATGGTTGTTTTTAGTGCAGCATGTTTCAGCTGTTTCGTGTCGGTCTTGTCATGATAAACAAAAAGGGATGTAGCCATAATAGCCGCATCCCTTATATTTATAATCTTGTTGTTAAAGATTATTTGTTAACGAATTTCTTGCCGTTCTGAATCAGAATGCCCTTTGTGTTCTTGCTTACGCGCTGACCTGCGAGATTGTAAACAGGAGCATTTGCGTCAAAGTTCTCAACTGTAGGTTTGCTGATGCTTGTGCCTGTTTCGTCGAGTTGATAAAGGAAAGGCAATACTCTATTATTTTCTTGTTCTGTATAAACGCCGAATGTAGTGTATGTACCGTCACCCCACTGGATGAAATATCCATTGTTGGCAATCTTGAATGTGCCGTCTTCTTGAGCCTCTACAGTCCATACGCTTGGTTCAGTGCTTACATTGAATGAATTATAACTTCCACTCTGATACATGTATCTGCCGTAGCAGTCCTGTATTGTGTATCCTGAACCGTTCTCTGTGAATACAAAGCTGTCATCGTATGTGCTCTTTATTTTGATAACATCTGTCAGTTCATCGATAGTTCCTGAATTAAGATAGCCGTATGTGTAGGTCTCGTTAAGCGGATAAGCATAGTATGTCTTGTTGTCGCGCTGTGCAACGATAAGATATTTTTTGCCGCTTGTTATGGCAGCAGCTTTCTTATAAGTGCTGTATGTGAACACCTCGATTGTGCAAGTTGCCTTACCTGCATAGTATTCATCGTTCTCTTCAGAAGTGGCTGTGATAACAGCTGTGCCTAATTCTCCGCCCAATGTAATGGTTCCTTCGTTGTTTACAGTGGCAACGGCTTCATTGTCAGATGCAAATGTTACGGCAGCTGTTGTAGCTTTAGTGAATGTAGGAGCAGTGAACTCAGTGCCTTTTTCTATAGAAATTTCGTCTTCGCTGAATTTAAGTTCTGCGTTTTTCTTGCTTGCTGTACCAGAAAGTGTTACAACTGCATTCTTGTAGCGGTTCTGAGTTGCTGCGCTTGGATTGTCAGCATTACGTGAAGCTGTGAATGTAACCTCAGCTGCATCTCCTGTCCAAGTAACATTATTGTCAGCATCAACTGTGATAGTTCCAACATTTGCAGACATTGTTCCCCATGTGCATGTTGAGCCATGTTCAAGAGTAATATTCTTCATGTTGCCGGTTGTAGAAGTGAATGTCATTGTGCATCCGTCAAGAACATCTGCGCCAGTTCCTCCGTAAAGGCGTACCTCACCGGCTTTATTGTATGCAGGATTATTTTGTGAGTTGCCTTTGGCAAATGAAACTGTGATACCATCTACAGTTTGTGGCATCTTTGTTATGTCGCCGATTGTTGCGCTGCCGTAGAGTGCTGCAAAGTCAAATGTGGTTTGTGCAAAGCTTGCTCCGCAAATCAGAGTAAGAATTGCAACTAATGATAAGCGTAAAATTTTGTTCATAATTTTAATTATTTGAAATATTAATTTTGTTATTTGTGTTACAAAAGTAGATATTTTATTTGTATTGCACAATTCTTTCTATGTTAAAATGCGGTTAATATTTTATTATAAAAAAAGAGTGAAGATTTTTTGACCTTCACTCTTTCTCTTTTTACCTGAAAAAACGATTTCTATTTAATGACTTTGTCTGTCTTTGTTTTTCCGTTTGCATAAGTTATCTTTCTGATATTAAGACCTTTAGCCGGAGCGTTTAATTTGATGCCGTCCAGTGTGAAGTATTCTATTTTACTTATTTCAGATGTAACGGCTTCATTGTTTATTCCGGTTGATACGGATGACGGATAATATTCGTCAATGGTTTCTTCAGCGTCAGCGTTCTGAGATTTCATAATGTTCTCGACAATCGAGTTGAGATAAACCTCTATGTTTGTGTACCATCCTTTCTGTGTGTCAAGTGTATAAAGGTTTGCGTCTGACGCGTCGTTAGGATTAAGTCCGTTGGCCGTTTCCCATTCGTCAGGCATGCCGTCGTTGTCTGAGTCGTAGCCCGCGGGGCGGCTTCCTGTCGGGAAGTTGGCTTCTGTGTATCCGTTTACGTCTGACACAAGGTCGATAAGACCATCTTCTTCGGTTATCGAGCCTTTATATGTTGCTGTTCCGGTCTGAGCCTCTTCCATATAACGCGCGTCAACCTCGTCACGATAAAGCGATGCACCGCAGTAAAGCATGACCTTGCTGAACGCATTTTCGGCGCTGTGGGTTGTCACTTCGCCCATAGGAGCCGGCTCGTCCATCTTTATTTTTACGCACATCTCGCCGTCGCTGTTGGCCACGTGCTCAACTCCGTCACCATAAAAGTTGTTAACGTCCTTAGAATATTCTTCACCATTAATGGTAAATGTGCCGTCGTCATAGCTAACGCCATCCCAGTCTCTGTTTTTTGTTACAGAACCTGCGTGAGTCTCGGTTGTATTGCCCGAAATATAGTAACGGCTTGTCATGTCGAATATTTTCGGATGTCCTTCAGAGTTGCCTTCAGCAGCAACAGAAATTTCGGTAACTCTTTTTGCCTTGCTGTCGGGTGTCGACGGACCGCCCTTATAGTAATTGTTCACTATGTTTATCTGTCCGCCTCCGGGGCCTCCGTAGCAGCCGTTGCTGTTGGCCCAGTTGTACATCACGCAGTTGCGGAAGTCAACGTTCTCGGCCTGAACGGGATTTTTCCAGTTATATGTACTGTAAAGCTTGTTGCTTGTATATCCGCTCCATTCATAGCGGGCGCCGTTAAATCTCGGCACGCGGTTGGTTACATGAGCTATCATGTTGTGGTGAAAGCTGGCAAGCTTTCCGCCCCATATTCCGCCGTAGCCGTGTGCACCTTTACCATGTCCGGCATTGTTGAGGCTTTCGGCAACAGTACACCATTGCATGGTAAAGTTGTTGTTGTCGTAGAAAGACGCCACCTCGTCAATGCTCCAGCTGAACGAGCAGTGGTCGATAATAATACCTGTTGTTTCTCTTTGCCATGTTGCGTCGGCTCCGTCGTCAACGTCCTTTTCCTGTCCGCGGCGCACACGAATAAATCGTATGATGTTGTTTTCGCCCGGTCTTACGGTATAATAGCGTAAGGTTATTCCCGGATAAGGTGCTGTCTGACCGGCAATAGTGGTGTTGGCGCCGATCTCTAAATCTTTAGAAAGGGGAATTACTCCGGCAACATCAAACACTACAATCTTCTTAGATGATCCGCTGACAGCAGACCTGAAAGAGCCTGTGCCGCTGTCGTTAAGGTTTGTAACATGTACAATTTTACCTCCACGTCCGCCTGTGACATATCGTCCGTGACCTTCGGCTCCAGGAAATGCAGGAGCCTGTGCTGAAGCAGCAATGGCACCCATGGCCATTGCTGCAGATAGTAAGACTTTCTTTTTCATTAAAATTTTCGTGATTATCTTTAATTCTTAATGTTTGTTTTAATAATTAGTTCTATAAAATTAAGTATTGTCTTTTTCTGAATTTTTTACTTGTTGAGCTTCGCAACGTCATATCCCATACGTTCCATTTCGAGCGATGCCCATATAAACGGACCAACGCCCTTTCCGTCGTTGTCGCGTATAGGTTCGCTGATGTAATATTCAAAAGAGCCGTCGCGGCGGCGTCCTTTTGCGTTGTCGGGGCCAAGGCCTGACACCTCACAGCATCTGGTGAGCGACAGTGTCTTGTCTGAATTAACTTTCACAAATTCTTTCAATATGCCTTTGTAGCCTTTTAATCCGGCCTCTTTAAGGTCGTCAGAGAAGTAGCCGAGGCGTGAGCCTTTCAGCAGAACGTATGTAAACATTGATGAGGCTGTGGCTTCAAGATAGTTGCGCGGATCTTTAACGTCGAGCACGTCATACCACAGACCGGTCTTCTTGTCCTGATATTTCACGGTGGCCTTCATCACGTTGTTAAGCATGTCGATAAGTTTGCCTCTGTTCTCGTAGTTCTCAGGCAGAGCATCGAGCACTTCGAGTATGGCCATTGCAAACCAACCTTGGGCACGTGCCCATGTGTGCTGTGAGAGTCCTGTTTCGGGATTTGCCCAAAACATTTTATGAGTTTCGTCCCATGCATGTTTCCAAAGGCCTGTCTTTTCGTCGAATGTGCGGCTGTAAGTCTTTGAAATCTGCTCAAAAGTGTCGTCGTAATACTTATTTGCTTTTTTCTCACCCTTGATTACCGGTGCTCCCATTGTGTAGAACGGATGTCCCATATATACGCCGTCGAGCCATACCTGATGAGCATATATAGCCTTGTGCCACCATACACCGTCCTTTGTGCGCGGCTGCTTTTCGAGTTGCTTGAAAACAGTTTTCAGTGCTTTTTCGTTTTTCTTTTCAGGGAAAAGGCTGTTCATTCGCAGGACGAATCTTGCCGGACGGGTGTTGTCAAGGTTGAAGTCTTCATATTTATACCCAGTGATGTTTCCCTTTTCGTCAATCATCTTTTCAGGATACAGCTTCAGATAGTCGATGATACTCTCGTCTTTGTATGCCAGATAAGTATCGAGCATCGACTCAAGCTCAATGCCTACTACATATCCCCATTTAGGTTTCTTTGCGAAATCAATCAAGCAAGGGTCGGGGTTGCGTTGCATTTCAGAGTGTGTCATCCATTCGCTGTAAGTCTTGTAAGGAGCCTCGGCAAGGATGAGTGAGCCGTTGATAAACAGGTTTTCGTAGTTCATGTCGCGTGTCTTTCCTTTGATGTATACAGGCTTGTCGTAAACACCGTTAAACTTGCAGTCCTTCAGGTTGATGTTATATACGTTGGTAAGAGTGTCGAATGCTACAACCATGATGCCGTATTTGCTCTTCTGGCATGTAACGTTCTCCATGTATACGTTGCGCACTGTAGGATAGAATCCGCGTCGGCCAATCTCCTTCGGCTCATAGTCGAGGTTTATCTTCAGCACAGCTTCTGCACATTGTCCAACTTCAACATTGCGCATATAAATGTTCTCAATCACGCCGCCGCGGCATGAGTTAGTCTTAATTCTGAGAATACGGTCAAGGTTAGGGCTGTCCATTTTGCAGTTTTCAACAAACACATTGTTGCATCCTCCTGAAATTTCAGAACCTATCACCACACCTCCGTGTCCGTCTTTCATCACGCAGTTGCGCACAATGATGTTCTTGCTCGGACGTCCTACGTAGCGTCCCTTGCCGCCTTCGCGTCCGTCTTCGTTGCGTCCGCTCTTTATAGCGATGCAGTCGTCGCCGGTATCGAATACACAATTCTCGATAAGAACATTCTCGCACGATTCGGGATCGCAGCCGTCTCCGTTAGGTCCGTCGTTGTGAACCGTCACGTTTCTCACTGTGATGTTCTTGCTCAGAAGCGGGTGCATAACCCAGAACGGTGAGCGAACCATTGTTACTCCTTCAATCAGTATGCCGTCACACTGGTTGAGGTTGACCATCTGCGGACGGAGACCCTTGCCGGGACCGAACACTCTCTTTTCAAGAGGCACGCCGTCTTCGGCCATTTTCAGCAAGTCGGCGCGTCCGCCGGGATTCTGCTGTTTCTCTTTAACAACGACGTCTCTGCTCTTAGGTGTCTTTCCGCTCATCAGCCACCATGTGTCGTCAGAGCCGTTGCCGTCGATTGTTCCTTCGCCGGTAATGGCTATGTCGGTTTCTTTGTATGCATAAATCAGCGGAGAATAGTTTATGCAGTCGAGTCCTTCCCAGCGGGTTTCAACCAGCGGATAAAGGCTTCTGTCGAATTCAAAAAATAGTGTGGCGCCTTTCTCTATTACGAGATTAACATGACTTTTCAGTCTGATTGCACCTGTTTTCCATGTGCCTTCAGGTATAACGACGCGGCCTCCTCCGGCTTTGGAGCAGGCTTCTATTGCCTTGTTGATGGCTTTTTGGTTTTTAGCCGCGCTTGCCTTTAATGATGCGCCATACTTTGTGATACTGAAAGTACGGTCGGCAAACTGAGGCGTCCTGATGCTTTTTTCGATTTGTTTGTACTGCGTTTCCCATGCTGATGCCGCCATTGCCAGCGGAAACAATAGGCATAGCAATAATGTCTGTAATTGTTTCATAAAATAAGATTGTAATGTATGCGTAAAGTTAATATATGTTATTATTTTTTTGATTGTTGGTACAAATATACGTAATATTATTTGAATATGAAAGTTTGAGTCTATTATTTTGTGATTATTTTAATGATAATGTCTGATTTACAATGTGTTGCATTATTATTACGGAATAAGGCATGTATTAAATAATTAACAAATAGAATGCCTTAAATGTTAAATAATAGTTTTTTAAGTCAAAAAACTTGCAATTATCATATTAAAGCTTTATATTTGCGACATCTTATTTATGATTTCGAAGTTTTAACGAAATCGTCAGAGGTTGGCTGCATCCTGCGTCAACCTCTTTTTTATTTTATGTGCTTTTGTGCTTGTTTTTTATAAAAAATAGTGTTACTTTTGTTTTTTGTTAACCAACAAAATTATTATGAAGAAATACAAGTTTTTTACGCTGTTGCTGTTGGCGGCGGCAATTTTTCCTGCATGTGACAAGCCTTATAGCGACTATGAGGAGGAAGAAGACAATGACAAAGTTGTGGTAGATGGTTCTACAGACAAATCAGATTCTGATGGCGGTAATACTGATTACGACGGAGGCGATGACGGCACAGACGGCGGCGACATGGACAGCCCTGATGATGAAGACGGTGGCGGAGGTGTTTATGTTGACGGGATTGTTGATGTTAAAACCTTTATCAGTGAATCTATTGTCAATCAAGTTTGGCTTAAGGGTTACATTGTAGGCGCGGCAACCGGGGCAAATGGAAAGAAACGTTATCGTTTTGAGGCTCCGTATGAATATGACACTGCAATACTTTTGGCTGACAGTCCAGATGAAACAAATCTCGAAAATGTGGCTTCAGTGTGTCTTACCTCATGTTCGAAAAAGATACGCGAGTCGCTGAATCTGAAAGAACATCCGGAAAACAAGGGTAAAGTATTGTCTGTCTTCGGTTTTCGTGAGGTTTATCTTGGTATTCCGGGGGTGAAGAAAATTGACGGTTATGAATTTTCTAAATAAGTGATATAAAAACAATTGACAACGCCTCACGGCGTTGTCAATCTCGGATAAACTTATATAATTAAAACACGATAATATAACTTTCTTTTATAAAGTACGGCTGTCTGTAAATGCACCGGTAATCAGCATGTTGCCGTGAAAGGTAACGATGCGATAACGCAGCATTTATTAGTCAGATATCATATAAGCAGATTGACCATAACCTCTTACATCGAGAGAGCCGGTCTTAAATCATAAGGCAGGTATTCTGACTTCGTTCCACTTTCAAGCACCTTCCCGTTTTCACAGTGGCATGTTACTTTGAAGTGATAAAGGAACTTACAGCTGCGGGACAGTCGGAGATTTTCACCCCGTTCCCTTTTTAATCGAGTTATATCGAACCTTAATCATCCGCAAAGGTACACATACTTTATTAAAGTACAAAAGAAAAATCGTTATTTTTCTGAAATATTTGTACAGGTAAACATTTCTTGTTATATTTGCACTAACAATATGATTGTTTAATATAAATTTAATTTTGATAAAGCCTATCGAAACACTGTTTACCTAAAAATAATATTAAGAAGAAAATAATGGAAAATATAAGCAAGTTGACTGATGAGGAGTTGGCTATTTCTTATGTTAACGGGAACAACAGGGCTTTTGATGAGCTGTTATCAAGAAATCAAAGCAAATTGTTTTCATACATATTGTTTGTTGTCCGTGATGAAGACAAGGCCAATGATTTGTTTCAGGAAACTTTTGTAAAAGTTATAACAAAGCTGCATCAGGGCAGATATGTTGACAGTGGAAAGTTTGGTGCATGGATTATGCGTATTGCGCACAATGTCATTATGGACTGGTATCGTGAGCAGCGTTCGCGTAATCTGGTTGAGCCGACCGATTCCAACGATTTGTCTAATCTTAGCGGCAACGAAATTCTTGACACTAACGTTGAAAACCGTTATGTCAATGACCAGATTATGACTGATGTAAAAAACATGATGAACATGTTGCCGCCTACTCAGCGTGAGGTGGTGTTCATGCGGTTTTATCAGGATTTGTCTTTTAAGGAAATAGCTGAGATGACAGGTGTCAGCATTAATACGTCGTTAGGAAGAATGAGATATGCTATTCTTAATATGAGGCGTATGACAAAGGAGCATAATATTGTGCTGCAACTCGACTAAGAATACCGCTGGTTTATAGGAGCTGTTTCTGATTTTGTGTGTTTACTTCAGATCAATTGTGGATTTTAGGAGCAGGCAGAATAATATTGTGTTATTGTTTCCGGCTTGTACGGCGGATATGTTAACAGTAATAATATAAAAGACCAGACTTTGTCGTTGTATAAATACAATGTCTGGTCTTTATTATTTTGCTTTGCTTATATTCGCAATGTCTTATTTTTGTGTCAGATAGGGCCGTTTAGAGTTGTTTCAGGTCGTGTATTACAGCAGCCGGATTGTCTGATTTGAAAATGTAGCTGCCGCTGACCAATACGTCAACGCCAGCCTTGACAAGTCGTGGCGCAGTTTGGTGTTGTACGCCGCCGTCGACTTCAATCAGTGCCTTAGAGCCTGTATCCTCTATCATTTTCCTAAGCCGTTTCACTTTGTCTATGGTGTTTTCGATAAAGGGTTGTCCTCCAAATCCAGGGTTTACACTCATAATCAGCACCATTTCCACGTCTTTTATTACATCTTCAAGCATGCATACAGGTGTTGAAGGATTTAGCGTAACTCCTGCTTTCATGCCTGCTTCATGTATTTCGTGAATAGTCCTGTGAAGATGTGTACATGCTTCATAGTGCACATTCATCATCATTGCTCCGGTTTTGGCCGTCTGTTTTATATATCGTTCAGGACTTGTTATCATGAAATGTACGTCAAGAGGTTTTTTGCATATCTTGGCTACTGCTTCGATGACAGGAAATCCAAAAGATATATTAGGAACAAACACACCGTCCATGACATCAAGATGAAGCCAGTCGGCTTCACTGTTGTTAATCATGTCGATATCTTTCTGAAGATTAAGAAAATCAGCAGAGAGAAGTGAGGGTGAAATTAGTGTCGCCATAGAATACTTTTTTAATTCAAACAATACACTTCGTTGTTTCCGTTGAGTTTTATCGAACGATACGTGTAAGCAATCTGCTTGATGATGTTAAGCGTATTCTTAGACGGCTTGTTTTCTTCTTTAGTAAAATACTTCATAGGCAAAATATTTTTAGTGTTTATTATTGTAACGTTTGCTATGCGTTTTTATTACTCTACAGGTGGTCTTTTTTTCTTGTTTTTTTATTTTTCTTGTTTTTGATCTTTTGATATGTATGGCATGTTTTGTCTGTCGTATACTTGCAATGTGTGATGTATCTTGTTTTGCCATTTGTCTGTTTTGTTTGTTATGCCTGTTGAGCTCAATGAGCTTGAATGTGCTGCATTGTAAACTTTATTAGACGTATTGTGTTAAAACTATAACTTTTTTGATAAAAATACGCCAGAAAGTTTGCAGTTATGTATATAATATTTATCTTTGCAAAAACAAACAGTATTGTTGTTGTATTCTTATAGAAGAAATATTCATATTTTTGGCGATATTTCATAAAGTTTATATTGCAGTGGCGGAAAACGAAATTTGCATAGTTGTAGCTTAATTTATTGGTTTGGATAGTAGCTGGCTGCAGGGCTGTGTGAAGAAGAATTATACATTTTTTGAGGTCTGTCGTTTAGCGGCAGGCCTTTTTTTATTTCTTTTCTGCTTCTTTTTCATATTTGCGTGGAGTGACAGACTTTAATTTTTATATCTAACATGCCATGGATATATAATTTATTTGTATCTTTGTTACATGCGTCAGTGATTTTATCCCTGCATCAGGGATGACTTGTTTAAGATATGGATAATAAAGTAAATTTAGAAAAGCTATGATAATAAAAGTTTGCGGCATGCGTGAGCCTGACAATATACGTGATGTTGTGGCACTTGGCATAGACATGGTGGGATTGGTGTTTAATAAAAAAAGTTCACGTTATGTGGCTTTAAAACCGTCGCATGCCGGGTTGCTGCCTGATTATGCCGGTATTACGGTTGACAATATAGCTAAATGGAACAATGTTGTTAGAGTGGGAGTGTTTGGCAACGATATGCCTCAGAACATAATAACGATGGCCTATAATTATAAGCTTGATTATATTCAGCTTAACGGCATTGGAGATGAAATAATGATAGACAATCTTCGTAGAACTCTCGACAGGGATATATGTCCTGGGATAAAATTTATTAAAGCTATAGGATTGGCTGATATTCATGATGTTGATTTGTGGCGCCGGTATAGGGGAGTGGCTGATATTTTGCTTTTTTATGCTGAGGATTCGGCGTTTGGTGACAGTGACTTGAGGTTTGACTGGTCTTTATTGGATGGTTATGATGGTGATATGCCTTTTATTATAAGTGGAGGCATCGGACCGGATGATGCGGAAAGAATATTGGCTGTCAGTCATCCAAAGATGGTTGGTGTTAACTTAAACAGGTGCTTTGAGAGTTCGCCGGGGATTAAGGATGTTGGCTTGTTGCGGAAATTTATTGATGAAATAAGGAGAAGGTAAATATATTTTGTAGCTTGGGCTTGTCTGTGTGAAAATGATATGAACGTCTCTGTTAGAAAAGTGTTTTCATGCAAAATGAAGTGTATGTATTCTGAAAATGGTTATTATTTGAAAAAATATTGGTTATGACTTTAAAGGATTATCTAAATAAAAATGATAAGTTTGCGGCTGACGCAGGCATGGAGATAGTAGAATTGCGTGAGGGATATTGCCGCGCTGTGATGAGAGTTGAACATAAGCACCTTAATGCCGGTGGCGTATGTCAGGGCGGTGCTCTTTTTACTTTGGCCGATTTGGCTTTGGCTGCTGTAATGAATAGTCATGGCAAGCTGACTCTCAGTCTTGAAAGTACGATAACGTTTCTTCATAGTGCCGTTGAAGGCGACATGCTGACAGCAGAGGCCACAGAAACTTTTAATCATCACAAAGTGCCTTATTGTGAAGTGAAGATTTTTAATCAGGACAATGTTCTCGTTTGTGCGTTCACGGCAATGGCATACCGTAAGAAAGATGACTTTCCTTTTGACGGATTGATGTAGCAGTGTCTGTTTTTTTTCATATATTTTGATTGTTGGTTGCCTTTGTCAGTCTTCTGACAAGTCGGCAACCATTTTTCTGTACATTGCATACATGTGGGTTCTTGATATATATCCTAAGAGATGGTTTTCTTTGTCAAGAACCGGCAGCATAGATGAGTCTGTCTGGTCAAATTTCTTCATTACTGCCTCCATTGTGTTGTTGACAGATAATGTCGCTTCTGGCTGTGACATGAGCTGCTTAACCTTAAAATGATGATATAGTTCAGTCCTGAACACAATGTGGCGTAATTTTGTTATGTCAATTTCGCCAAGCAGATTGCCGGCCTCGTCGAGCACAGGCAGCACGTTGTTGTGGCTTTTGCTTATGGCGTGTACCAATGAGGCCAGATTAAGTTCAGGCGAAACGGCGGTATAGTTTTTGTCAATCACACTGTCAAGGCTCATTAGTGTAAGTACTGCGCGGTCAGTGTGATGTGTTATTAATTTTCCCTGTCGTGCAAGTCGCATGCCATAGATGCTGTGCGGTTCGAATATTATTATCGTGAGGTATGCGCAGATGCTCACAATCATAAGCGGAATGAACATTTTGTAGCCGCCGGTTATTTCGGCTATGAGGAATATGCCTGTAAGCGGAGCATGCATTACTCCGGCCATTACGGCAGCCATGCCCAATAGGGCGAAGTTCTTTTCGGGCAGATATATGCCGATTTCATAAATGTTCCATATTCTTGCAAAGAAGAAACCGGCAAAAGCGCCTATGAACAGCGAAGGCGCAAATGTTCCGCCGCAGCCGCCTCCGCCATTTGTAGCAGATGTGGCGAATACCTTTGTCAGAAGAACCATTCCGATGTAAGGAATAAGCATTTCGCTGTTGCCGTAGAAGGGCGAATTGTGCAGAATAGTCTCCCATTCGGCCTCAGTCTTTCCGTTAAGCAGAATGTTGATACTGCCGTAGCCTTCTCCGTAGAGTGAGGGAAAAAGAAAAATAAGCGGACTTAAAATCAGCGCTCCGAGCAACAGCTTCAGCATCGGACGGTTTTTTATTCGTCCGAACATTGATTCGCACGCAGTCATTGTACGTATGAAGTAAAGGCTGACGAAACCTCCGAAAATTCCAAGTAGTATGTTTGCCGGTACGCGTTCCACGGGCCATGCTCCGTCGAGGTGGAAGAAAAACAGTGGGTCGCTGCCGGTAAATATATAGGTGAAGCATGTAGCTGTTACGCTTGATATCAGTATTGGCAGCAGCGAAGCCATGGTAAGGTCTATCATCAGAACCTCGAGTGTGAACACTAGTCCGGCTATAGGAGCCTTGAATATTCCGGCTATGGCAGCTGCGGCTCCGCATCCAACAAGCAACATGAGTGTTTTGTTGTCCATTTTGAACAATTTTCCCAAGTTGCTGCCGATGGCAGATCCTGTCAGCACGATAGGAGCTTCGGCTCCGACGCTTCCGCCGAAACCTATGGTTATTGCTGAGGCTATTACCGAGCTCCAGCAGTTGTGCCCTTTGAGCCGGCTCTTTTTGCTGCTTATGGCATAAAGTATTCGTGTGATACCATGGCTTATTTCGTCTTTAACAATATACCGTACAAACAGCGATGTCAGATAAATGCCTATCACAGGATATACAAGGTACATCCAGTTGAAAGTGTTGGTGTCAAATTTTGCTGTCAGCAGAAGTTCAATCTCTTCTATAAGCCAATGCAGGATAAACGCTGCTATGGCAGCGAAGAAACCTACGAGAAAACTCAAAAACAGAGTGAATTGCCGGTCTGTGATATATTGTTTGCGCCATAATATGGCACGTTCCAAAAGCGTCTGTTCATTTGACGTTTCTTCTGCAATTTCGGTAGTCTGACTCACGGTGCTTTTTGTTAAGTCGAATGGTTAAAAATTTATTTTCTTATTATATTAATCTCTCCGTTGTTTTTTATCTTGATAATACTCGACGGGGTATGTGGCTTATGTTCTTGCCTGCGGCTGTAGCATACATAGTCAACAGCATTGAGAAGTTCTTCTGAAATGTCGCAATAGTTTTCGGCGGCAGGCTGGCCGCTTATGTTGGCGCTTGTAGATACAATAGGCTTTTGAAATCTGTAGCAAAGTTCTTTTGAGAACTCTTCGTTTGTTATTCGCATGGCAATGCTTCCGTCTTCGGCAATGAGGTTGGGTGCCAGGTTCACGGCATTGTCAAATATTACAGTTGTAGGTTTGGTCGCGAGTTCCATTACGTTCCATGCCACTTCGGGAGCGTTGCGCACGTAACGTTGAAGTCTTGTGTCTGAGTCGACAAGGCATATCAGAGCCTTTGAGTCATCACGTTTTTTGATTTTGTATACTTTGGCCACGGCCTCGGCGTTGGTGGCGTCGCATCCTATTCCCCATACCGTATCGGTCGGATACAGTATGACTCCGCCGTTTTTCATCACTTCAACTGCTTTTTTTATATCGTCTTGTCTGTTCATAGCTATTTCTTGTTCTTGTTTTTTTATTATCCCTTTGCCGTTTTAGATTTTGACATGAACCGTTACGGCCTGATTACCGATTCATTTTACAAACTGCAAATATACATAAAAATACGATATGCTTAAAATTTTATGTGCTTTTTTGTTTTTCGTAATATTTATTTATTATGATTGGTCAATAAACCATGCGTTTATTTATTTTATGTCAGCTTTGGTCGGTATGGCTTTGTGATATGTTTTTGTCTTGAGATTAGTTGTGATATGAAAATAGCGGATTGGAGTCTAAAAGCCGTACATTGAAAAAACTGTGAAATATTAAAAATATGCGTCTGACCGTGTTTAATTCAAATAGTTCATTACACAGCACATAGTTTTATCTATTTTATGCATTCGTGTTTTCATTAGTTTTTTATTTCTATTGGCTTCTTTTTCTTCGCTTTTTCTTGACATGGCCCGCTATGCCTACAAAAAGTCTAACTGGAATACGCTCAATATAAAGTAAAGCTTCCGGCCGAATTCTAATAGAAATAGACAATTTTGGCTTAAGCATGGCGTGAATTGGATGAAATAACAAGGCGACCCGAATGTGTAGAGTACACTTTTGGGCCGCCTTGTTATATATAAGGTGATGTATTTAATTTTTTTATTCTTGAATGTCCCATCCAATGGCACTGGCTCCGAGTACGGCAGCCGACGAACCGTCGAGACCGCTGATAAGGAACTGTGCTTTGTTTTTAAATATATGGAACACGTGTTCGTCATAACTTCTTTTTATCGGATTCATTATCAGATCGCCTGCCTTTGTGAGGCCTCCGAAGAAGATAAATGCTTCAGGAGATGCAAATGCGGCGAAGTCGGCGCATGCTTCACCGAGCATTTCGCCTGTGAAGTCGTAAACCCGTTTGGCAAGGTCGTCACCTTTATTGGCTGCAACCGATACGTCGAAAGATGTAATGTCTTCAGGCTTCATGTCGCGCAGTGCTGAAGGTTCGTTGGATGTTGACAAAAATTCGCGTGCCGTGCGTGCTACGCCCGTAGCGGAGCAGTATGCCTCAAGGCAACCCGTACGTCCGCATCCGCACACTCTTCCGTTTTCGCGCCGCATTATGACATGTCCGAGCTCGCCGGCAAATCCGTCACATCCGTAAACTAGCTGTCCATTAATTACTATACCCGAGCCGACACCGGTTCCAAGGGTGAGCATAATAAAGTTTTTCATTCCGCGCGCAACTCCATAAGTCATTTCGCCAATGGCTGCTGCGTTAGCGTCGTTTGTAATGGCAACAGGTATGCCAAGTCTTTGGCTGAACATTTCGGCCAATGGCACTATGCACTCATGCCCCCATACAAGATTAGGAGCATATTCTATTGTACCTTTATAATAGTTGGCATTCGGCGCACCGATACCCATTGCTTTAATTTTGTCAATGCCTCCCACCTGATCGATAATTATTTGCAGGGCTTCGATGGATGCGTCGACGTAGTCACTTACTTTAGCATACGACTGGGTCTTTATGGCTGTTGTGGCCTTTATGTCGCCACGGCTGTCAACAATGCCAAAAACAGAGTTTGTGCCACCGAGGTCAAGACCGATGACGTATGGCTTTAATGTTTGTGATATCATGATATTTTGTTTTTAGTTTATAATTCGAGCATTGCAAAGTTATCAAAATTATTATACGTAACAAAGTTTTGTTTATAAAATTTGTTCCTTTCGTAAAAAATTAGCAATTTTGCACTCGTTATGCCGTTTCAATTTCATCTTGACATACTTGATTGGATTTTCAAGGGTATACTTATAGGTATTGTCGCGTCAGCGCCAATGGGGCCTGTAGGAGTTCTTTGCATTCAGCGTACGCTGAACAAAGGGCGGTGGTATGGATTTGTAACAGGTGTCGGAGCAACGGTCAGCGATTTTGTCTATGCACTGATAACAGGCTTTGGAATGAGTTTTATTGTTGATATAATAAATAACACTCAGAACCGTTTTATGTTTCAGATATTGGGCAGTGTCATGCTGATGGTTTTCGGCGTATATTGTTTCCGCTCTGATCCTACAAAGAAAATCCATGTAAGCGGAAGCAAGAAAGGGTCGCTTGTTCATAACGGGCTTACGGCATTTCTTGTTACATTTTCAAATCCGCTTATAATATTTTTATTTATGGCCGCTTTTGCCCAGTTTGCGTTTGTATTGCCTAAGCATCCTTTTCATATGTGCGTAGGATACCTCAGTATTATATGCGGTGCGCTGCTGTGGTGGTTCGGGCTTACGTGGCTCATTGATAAGGTTCGCAACAAGTTCGACAACAGCAGTATAGTGATAATCAACAAGATTATAGGCAGTGTTGTCATTATCTTCTCATTGCTGGTGCTTATAGGCACGGTGTTTAATCTCTACACATTTCATTACTAACTGGTTTATGGCTGTGCGTTGACTTGATGCGCGGCCGTTTCTGTTTATAATTATTTTTACTTTAAACATGTTTATATCACAAGAGTTAAGAAAGAAGAACATAGCCGAATATCTGCTCTACATGTGGCAGGTTGAAGACATTATAAGGGCTTACGGATGCAGTCTTAGTGCCATACGTCACGACTATATCGACAAGTTCAATTATGATGACGAGCAAAAGGACGAAATGACCGACTGGTATGGAAATCTCGTTACGATGATGAATCAGGAGGGATGCAGGCAGAATGGTCATTTGCAGATAAACAAGATTGTCATGCAGCAGCTCATTGAACTTAATGCTCAGCTGCTTCAGAGTACAAGGTTTCCATTTTATACAAGCGAATATTATAAGGTTCTTCCGTTTATCGTCGAATTGCGCAAGCGTGGTGCCGATAATGCCGAAAGTGAGATAGAGACATGTTTCAACGCTCTTTATGGTGTTATGATGTTGCGTCTTCAGAAAAAGAAGATAAGTCCTGACACTGAGCACGCCATAAAGGAGATAACGACATTCATCGGAATGCTGTCGGATTATTATATCAAGGATAAAAAAGAGCCTCTTGAGTTTGACTGATTTGGCATTTTAAAGTTTAACAAAGATATTTTTATATTATGAATATATTAATTACAGGTTGCAACGGACAATTGGGCAACGAGATGCAATTGCTTGAGGAAAAATATCCTCAGCATTGCTTTTTCAATACAGATGTTAAAGAGCTTGACATAACCAATCAGCTCGCAGTGGCTGACTATATTAACCGCAATGCCATTGACGGTATAGTGAATTGTGCTGCTTATACTGATGTCAATAAGGCCGAGTCGAACCAGAAACTTTGCACGGCTCTTAATACTGAGGCTCCGGCTTATCTTGCTGTTGAGATAGAGAAACGTGGAGGATGGCTCATCCAGATTTCAACTGACTATGTGTTCAACGGAAAGAGATTTGTTCCTTACACAGAGACTGACACTCCTTGTCCTGACAGTGTTTACGGAAGCACAAAGCTTGCCGGTGAACTTGGCGTGAGCAAGTTTTGCAAGCGTACAATGATAATACGCACTGCATGGCTATATTCAACTTTCGGCAATAATTTCGTAAAGACTATGATACGCCTCGGACGCGAGAAACAGGAACTCGGAGTAGTGTTCGACCAGATAGGAACTCCGACCTATGCCCGCGACCTTGCTGTGGCTATTATGGCGGCCATTGAGCAGGGAGTAAAGCCCGGCGTATATAATTTCTCTAACGAAGGAGTGTGCAGCTGGTACGACTTTACCAAGGCCATTCATCGTCTTGCCGGTATCAGTACTTGTAAGGTTAAGCCGCTGCATACGAGTGAGTATCCCACACCGGCAGTACGTCCGCCGTACAGTGTTCTTGACAAAACAAAGATAAAGAATGAGTACGGAATTGAGATTCCTTATTGGGAAGACAGCCTTGCCGAGTGTGTTAAAAAGTTGATGGAAAACAACTGATAGAGATTCAACGTATATTTTTATGACACGATGTCTGGCTTAAGTTGAGGCAACAGACTGTCTGACGTTATTTACATAACGGCTTGTGGGCAGTCTGACATTTGCTTCATGCTTATTTTCTGATTACAAGATTAAAATATTTATGAACAAAGAGATTGAAAGAAGAAGAACATTTGCCATAATTTCGCACCCTGATGCCGGTAAGACAACTCTTACCGAGAAGTTTCTGCTTTTCGGAGGACAGATTCAGGTTGCAGGAGCCGTAAAGAACAACAAGATACGCAAGACTGCAACCTCTGACTGGATGGACATTGAGAAACAGCGCGGTATCTCGGTTTCCACTTCTGTTATGGAGTTTGACTATGAAGGCTATAAAGTGAACATACTCGACACTCCCGGTCACCAGGATTTTGCCGAAGATACTTACCGTACACTTACGGCTGTTGATTCGGCTATCATTGTAGTTGACGGAGCCAAGGGTGTTGAGGCTCAGACACGTAAACTCATGAATGTGTGCCGTATGCGCAACACGCCTGTCATTATATTCATCAACAAGATGGACCGCGAAGGACGCGATCCGTTTGATCTTCTTGATGAACTTGAGCAAGAACTCGAGATACACGTAAGACCTTTGTCATGGCCTATCAACCAGGGTGCAAAGTTTAAGGGTGTGTATAATATATATGAGGAGAAACTCGATTTGTTTACGCCCGACAAGCAACGCGTTACAGAGAAGGTTGAAGTTGACATAAACAGTGAGGAATTGGAAAAGCATATCGGCGATGATGATGCCAAGAAACTTCGTGAAGACCTTGAACTCGTTGAAGGCGTTTATCCTGAATTTAATGTTGACGACTACCGCAATGCCGAGGTTGCTCCGGTGTTCTTCGGTAGTGCGCTTAACAACTTCGGTGTGCAGGAGTTGCTCAATTGCTTTGTCAAGATAGCTCCGAGCCCGCGTCCGGTAAAGGCCGAAGAACGTATGGTTTCGCCTGAGGAGCCTAAGTTTACCGGGTTTATCTTTAAGATAACCGCAAACATCGACCCCAATCACCGTTCATGTATTGCATTCTGTAAGGTGTGCAGCGGAAAGTTTGAGCGCAACCATCCTTACCTTCACGTCCGTCAGGGCAAGACTGTAAGATTCTCTTCGCCGACACAGTTTATGGCTCAGCGCAAGAGCACCATTGACGAGGCATATCCTGGCGATATTGTCGGTTTGCCGGACAATGGTATCTTTAAGATTGGTGATACGCTCACTGATGGTGAGATATTACATTTCCGTGGTTTGCCTTCATTCTCTCCTGAGATGTTCAAGTATATCGAGAACGACGACCCTATGAAGAGCAAGCAGCTCAGCAAGGGTATCGACCAGCTTATGGACGAAGGCGTGGCACAGATGTTTGTCAATCAGTTTAACGGCCGCAAGATTATCGGTACAGTAGGTCAGCTGCAGTTTGAGGTTATCCAGTATCGTCTGCAGAACGAGTATAACGCAAAATGCCGCTGGGAACCGGTTCGCCTTTACAAGGCATGCTGGATTGACTCTGACGATCCTGAAGAGCTCGAGGCCTTTAAGAAACGTAAATATCAGTATATGGCTAAAGATAAAGACGGGCGTGATGTCTTCCTTGCCGATTCTGGTTATGTGTTGCAGATGGCCCAACAGGACTTTAAGCATATACGATTCCATTTTACAAGCGAGTTTTAATTAGTATGTATGGCGTGAGGCTATTGCAGACAGTTCTTGCCTGCAATCATTTCACGCCATATACTTTTGTATTTTTATATCATGCGATTTCATTTTTTGCATTCCAAAAAACGTTCCTCTATCGAAAAACTTGCAGCTAAAGCCGGAGTGGTCTTTGGCGACGACAATTCTTTTGCTTCATGTTTTTGGTCGTCAGCCGAACCTTATCTGATAAAGATTGGTTCTAATTGTCAGATTACGGCCGACGTTAAGATTTTCACTCATGGAGGCAGTAAGGTGGCGCGCACGGTATATCCCAAGTTTGACTGTTTCGGAAAAGTTGAGATAGGCAATAACGTGTATATCGGCAACAATTCGTTGGTTATGCCCGGCGTTACGATTGGCAACGATGTTCTTGTTGCTGCCGGAAGTGTTGTCTGCCAGTCAGTTCCTTCTGATGTCGTAGTTGGAGGAAATCCGGCACATGTTATATGTACCGTAAAAGAATATATCGAGAGGAACAAGCCATACAATCTTGACACTAAGGGCCTTTCGCGAAGGGAGAAAAAGAGGATACTTATAGCAACTGACGAAAGCAAGTTTATAAAGAAAAAAATGATGAAGACCGACAACATTTGAGGCGTTGGTTCTGAATGAGTCTGAAAATTGAAACATTTTCAGGCTTTATTGTTTTATATTGTAAATTTATGTTCTTGCTAAACGGTATTTGTTAACGAAATTCTTATGCATTACTTTTAAACTGTTAGTGGCCGAGTTACGCATCGTAACTCGGCCACTTTTTATGCAAAAGTGGCTGAGTTTTTATGTATAAATCATAGGATTATTTTGAATAAAACGTTGAATTGTTTTTGCATAATCGCAGATGCTGTGGTGATGTTATGTTATGGTGGTTTGGATAAATGTTTTGTCTGTTGGCTGCAGACGGCAGAAAACATGATGCCTTAACAAAACAAAATGTCACGCAAATGCATTGTTGTTCATTTGCATGACATTTTAGTGTTTGGAAAAATATCACGTTATTGACTCTTTACGTTCAAGATGTTAAACGTGATTGCGGCATATCAAGCATGTTTCTTTAAATAAAACTTTATTCTTATGCCGTTCTTGCAGGTGTATGGCTCCATAGGGATTTCCACCTGTTTTCTTATTGTTATGATTAAAGCACAGCTGCTTTATCCCAATTTGTAGCTTTCAATGTTTCTGAATCCGTTAAGGAAAGTCTTGGCGTCCATGCGTTTCTTTCCGCTGAGCTGTATCTCGTCGAGCTGCAGCCATGCGTTACTTGTAGCAATAAGCAGTTTTCCACTGTAAATCATGGTGGTTCCTGCTTCTTTGCCGTTGCACGGAATCATTGTCTTAGTTGACTTGAATACTTTCAGTACGGTGCTTTTTCCGTTTGGATCAATCATGTTGGTCCATGCTCCGGGATAAGGCGCAAGTCCTCTGATAAAGTCATAGATTCTGTTGGCAGTCTGGTTCCAGTCTATAACGCATGTCTCCTTGAATATCTTTGGCGCATTGTGCATTTCGTCTCCGGCCTTGATCAGTTCATCCTGTGGCATGGAGTCAACATGACCGTTGCCTTCAATAATTTTGTCGATGGTCTTTATTGCTATGCCGGCACCGAGATGCATCAGTCCGTTGTAGACATCCTCAACGTTGTAGTCGTCTTTAATTTCAAAAGGCTCCTGCATTATTATTCTGCCGGTGTCTATGTCGTGGTCGAGGAAGAATGTTGTTACGCCGGTCTGTTTCTCGCCGTTGATGACTGCCCAGTTTATTGGCGCAGCCCCGCGATACTGGGGCAGGAGAGCGGCATGAACGTTAAAGGTTCCATATTTAGGCATGCTCCATACAATTTCGGGCAGCATGCGGAATGCCACCACCACTTGCAGGTCAGCATTGTATTGCTTCAGCTCCTCTACAAATTGCGGGTCTTTCATCTTTTCTGGCTGCAGAACCGGCAGTCCTTTCGACAGAGCATACTGCTTAACGGCCGGTGCCTGTAGCGTGTCCTGGTGTCTTCCCACAGGTTTGTCAGGCTGTGTTACTACGGCCACTACGTTGTAGCCGCCTTCAACAAGGGCGCGAAGTGTTTCAACAGCAAACTCCGGCGTTCCCATAAATATTATCCTTAAATCTTTCTTTTCCATCTTTTTTACCTTATTATACCTAATTTGTTGCTGATTAATAATTAAAATTTTATCTATTTCTTTTATTGATGTCGTGTTATATTCTTTTACATACTGCCATGTTATGTCTTTTTATTTCAGGCAAACATGGCAGTATGTGCGCTATTCTACAGTGACTGACTTTGCAAGATTTCTAGGCTGGTCAACGTTAAGACCTTTTTCTACAGCTACGTGATATGCTATGAGCTGCAGCGGAATTACAGATAGCAGCGGTGCGAGCGGAGCCAGCGTGGGCGGAACCTCAATGGTGGCCTCGGCTATCTTCTTCACGGCTTCATCGCCTTCGGTTACTACTGCGAGTATACGGCCGTTTCTTGCCTTCACTTCTTCTATGTTGCTTATAATCTTCTTATACAGCTGATGGTGGGTTGCGATAAACAGCACCGGCATATTCTCGTCGATAAGTGCTATCGGTCCGTGCTTCATCTCGGCTGCGGGATAGCCTTCGGCGTGTATGTAGCTTATCTCTTTTAATTTCAAGGCACCTTCGAGAGCTACGGGATAATTGAATCCGCGGCCCATATACAATGCGTTTTCGGCATAAGTCAGCGAGCGTGCAATGTCTTTTATCTCGTCATTTTTAGCCAATACGCTCTTTATCTTTTCAGGAATGTTGCCAAGCTCCTCTATGGTGTTTTCATATTCTTCTTGCGATATTGTGCCGCGTTCGTGACCGAGAGCCAGGGCAAAGAGTGTAAGAACTGTTACCTGACCGGTGAAAGCCTTTGTTGATGCCACGCCAATCTCGGGGCCTACGTGTATGTAGATGCCTGTGTCTGAGGCGCGGGCTATGCTTGAGCCTACCACGTTGACAATGCCGAAACACATGGCATTGTTCTCTTTTGCAAGTTGAAAGGCTGCAAGTGTGTCGGCCGTTTCGCCACTTTGAGATATGGCTATAACCACATCGTCGGGTAGTATTACTGGGTTGCGGTAGCGGAATTCAGATGCGTATTCAACCTCTACGGGCACATTTGCCCATTGTTCTATGAGCTGTTTGCCTATCAGTCCGGCATGCCATGAAGTTCCACATGCCACGATGATAAACCGCTGAGCCTTTAAAAGCCGCTCACGGTGAAGGTTCATCGTGCTGAGTACTATTCTTTTCTCGTTGAGCAGCAGGCGGCCCCTCATGCAGTCGGCAATGCATCTCGGCTGGTCATAAATCTCTTTCAGCATGAAATGCTCAAAGCCCCCTTTCTCGAGCGACTCAAGACTTATGTTCACTTCCTTTACTTCAGGAGTGATATCTTCATAATTAAGGTTGTTGATTTCTATTTTCTTTCCAATCTTAAGCAGTGCCACCTCGTTGTCGTTAAGATAGACCATCTGCTTGGTGTATTGAACTATAGGCAGGGCATCTGATGCTATAAAGAACTCTTTATGGTCGGCTCCGATGCCTATTACGAGCGGACTGCTCTTTCGTGCTACGACAATCTTGTCGGGATGGTCTTTGTCTATAACGGCTATGGCATAAGCTCCGACAACCATGCGCAGAGCCATAATCGTGGCATTCTCAAGGCTCTTGTCGTATTTCTTTTGCATATATTCAATGAGCTGCACAAGCACTTCTGTGTCTGTTGAGCTTTTGAATGTATATCCTTCTTTTGCAAGCAGTGCTTTCAGACTGCTGTAATTTTCAATAATTCCGTTGTGTACAAGTGCAAGGCGACCGCTTTGCGACACGTGTGGGTGTGCATTTACGGCAGAAGGTTCACCATGAGTGGCCCATCTTGTGTGTGCTATGCCTATTTTTCCGGTAGTGTCTCTTTGCGAGGCTATGGCTTCAAGGTTGCTCACTTTGCCTTTTTCCTTATAAACGTTCATCGCGCCTTCATCGTTGATAAGAGCAACTCCGGCAGAGTCGTATCCGCGATATTCAAGTCTTTTAAGTCCTTGAATTAGAACGGGATAGGCATCCCTGAAACCGATGTATCCAACTATTCCACACATTGTATTTTTTGTTTGTTTCGTATAAAAAACTCACCGCATCTTAACCGTTTTGGTTGATATGTGGCTGTTATATATTTGCAAAGATAATAATTTTAGTCAATAATATATATTTTGCTTTGCCATTTTATGTTTTATTTTTGAGTTTTATGTGTTGGCTGTTATAAATGTTTAACCGTTTGTTTGCATATTTTGCTTGTAGACAATATGATAAAATATTTTTTTGAGGTGCAGATTGTGGTTGGGATTTATTTTAGGTTATTAATATATTTGATTATTTTGAAGGCTGAAACGGCTGAATATTTTATATAAAAAAAGTACCGCCTCTGTCTTTAGCCGTTGGCAAGACAAGGGCGGAATACTTTGTTTAGACTTGTTTTAATCTTAAGAATTATATTTTAGAGAGAGTGTTATGTCTATTTCAGTTCATTGATGGCTTCATTCAGCAGGGCTTTGAGATAATTGTCTTTGCAGTGCTTTTGTATTTCCTTCATGCTGTCTATGCATACCGTCTTTTCACTTTCGGAAAGCAGATTGCCCGACGACTTGCAAAGTTCCAATATCTTGTTGACAATGCCAGTGCAGATGGTGAGCTTGTTTGCCCCGCCTTCATCCTGAATGGCATAATATGCAACCCTTAGATTTCCGAATCTTCTCAGAAAGTCCATGTTTGTTTTTATTGGGGTATCGCCTGTTCGGATTATTACATTTGGATTATTTGTGTATACATTGTTGTCTGATGACAATGGTTCTGATTGATGTGTTATAATCTGTCCGTTTTTATTATTAATGGTGATTATTTCGCCATTGCTTTTAATGATTGTTCTCGTGAAGGTCGAATTCACTTTCTTTGGGTCTTTTCCGTATACTTTATATATTATTCCCCATACTTTGTCTTCTTTAACTTTTTCTTTCCATACTATGGCATAGGCATATCTGTAAAGACTGTCATTGCTGTCACGAAACAACATAATCTCATAGTTACGGTCAATGTGTGTTCCTAACGCAATGCTCTTGTCAAGATCTCGGCCATAGCTTATTCTTAATAGTTCTTCATTGCTTATTCCGCTTGATCTTTTTGCCAAATTATAAGCATTTGACGCATCTTTGTCGAATGCTTCGTATATTTTGTTTAATGCTTTTGATTTGTTTGCCGGAAGCTCAAAGGTATATGTATAACAGAAAGATTTGTCTGTTGGGCTGTTCTGTTCCATTGTAACTTCTTTCTTTATGTATTCTTCATAATTCTTATTGCTTACAAAGTCATCAATGGCATTGTTTATGTTCTTTTGTGCATGTATGCCAAGCGACATTAATATGCATGTTGCTGTTGTGGCAAGATATTTAAATGTTTTCATAATGTTATGTTTTTTAATAATATTCGTTTTCTTCTTCAATCTCGTAGTCAATACCTTCTTCAAGGGTTGCCATTATCAGGTCTATATTCAGATCCTGTTTGTTGCATTGTTCGTAAATCTCTTGAAGTTTGCTGTTTTGTTCGTTGTATATCTGTTGCAGCTTTTCTTCAGCCATCTGGTTGGCTATTTCATCAATAGAGTCGCGTTTTGCATCTGCCAGATATGTCTTCGGCGGCATTACGTTGTAGACTCTTCTTCTTATCTTAGCCTTCTTATGTGCGGGTCTGCTCGTCTCTTTGTTTACAGAGTCGATGGCCAGTGTGTCTTTTTGCGCAGTCTCTATGGCGTCTGCTGTTGAGGGCTTTATAACATTGGCTGTCTTTTGCACGGGCATAATGTCGTTGTTGCCTGGTGTGGCTATTATTATAAGTGCTGCAATGGCGGCTGCGGCAGCCATTGCAAAGGCAATAATCTTTGCCTTCTGGCTATTCCTTGTTTTATGTTTCCCGGCTTCCTGTTGTATCGTCATTCCGTCATCAAACCAGGCAAACATATCCTTGTATGCTTTCCATTCGTCTTCCACGTCATGCGTGCGGAAATATTCGGCAATGCGGCTTTCTTCTTCAACCGTAGTCTGGCCGTCCATGAAACGCTTTATGAGTTGTTCTATATTTTTGTCCATTGTGTTATGTCATTTTCTTTTTTGAAATTCTTTCAGTATTTTTATTCTTGCTCTTGAGAGTAGTGTTGCCACTGATGTCTTTTCAATGCCGAGCAGTTTGGCTATTTCTTCGTTCGTCTTTTGCTCAACTTGTCTCAGCTTTAATATCTGGTATTCCTTTGAAGGCAGCCCGGCTATACGGTCGAGAAGCCATTTGCGGTTTTCTTCTGTTTCAACAAAGATATCAGGAGTTGGAACTTTGTTGTCGATTATATTGTTGTGTCCGTCAATAGACTGTGCAGGGTGGCGACGGTGTATGTCTATAGCCTTGTTGTGGGCAATGCGTACAGCCAGCTTTTCAGCATCTGCCTTGCTGCAAATATCTTCGTGCAAAGTCCAGAGCTTTAGCATCACATCCTGAGCAATGTCTTCAGCTTCGTCCATGCTCATGGAGAGAGCACGGGCTGTTGCCACGGCTTTTGCTCTTGTTGATTTTGCTATTTGTTCGAACTCTGTCTGCTCCATATTTTGCTTTGTTTACTGTTATAACGTACAGGTGTGGATATTATAAACTGCAATTAACATTTATTATAAAAGTCTTTCTTTAATTTCATGTCATAAAATAATATGACCTTTTGATTTTCTGTTTGCTGAATATTGTGTAATTTTGCGCCTTGAAATCAGCATTTATGCCGTTTCTCATGCCGGTGATTCTAATGTTTCATTATTATGTTCTGCTGATTTGGTAGAAATTTTTTTAGGTAATTTATGGATAATAAAAAGGTGCGTAACACTGCATACGAAGAACGTCTTGGCACAGACCGTATGTTGCCGCTTGTGCTCAGAATGGCACTGCCGTCAGTAGCGGCGCAGATTGTGAACTTGTTATATAATTTGGTCGACAGGATATATATAGGCCATATTCCGGGCATTGGTACGGATGCGTTGGCTGGTATAGGAGTTACGGGTGCAATCATTATTCTTATTTCGGCATTTTCGGCTGTTGTAAGTGGCGGTGGTGCTCCTCTTGCTGCCATTGCACTTGGGCAGGGCGACAGGCAGAGGGCTGGGAAGACCTTGGGCAACGGTTTTGTGTTGTTGCTTATTTTCACAATTTTTACAACCTCGCTTACATATATATTTATGGAACCGTTGCTGATGTTCACGGGTGCATCGGTTAATACGGTGGGTTATGCAAAGGATTATCTTTCGGTTTATCTTATAGGCACGATCTTTGTTGAAATGTCTATCGGACTTAATACATTTATCAACACTCAGGGACGTCCGGCTATTGCCATGTATTCGGTGTTGATTGGAGCAGTGCTCAATATAATTCTTGATCCTATATTTATCTTTGTTCTTGGAATGGGAGTTAAGGGAGCAGCCTTGGCCACTGTTATTTCTCAGGCTTGCAGTGCATTTTGGATTCTTGGATTCCTTACTTCAGGCAGAGCTTCGCTGCGACTGGAGTTCAGATATATGCGTCTCGACAAGAATGTCCTTTCACATATTCTTGCTCTTGGCGTGTCTCCGTTTATTATGTCGAGCACAGAGAGCCTTGTAGGTTTTGTTCTTAATAGCAGTCTTCAGAAGTTTGGCGATATTAACGTAAGTGCTTTGGCTATCATGCAGAGCGCAATGCTCGTTGTCAGCGTTCCTCTTGCAGGCTTTGCGCAGGGATTTGTTCCTATAGTAAGCTATAATTACGGTCACGGCAACAAGGAGCGCGTGAAGGCGTGCTTTAAGATTGTGTTGGCAATAATGTTCACATTCAATTTTGTCATGGTACTGTTTATGGTGCTGTTTCCGTCAGTTGTGGCTGCTGCGTTTACTAATGATGATGTTCTTATAAGTGCTGTATGTAGAGCAATGCCGGTATTTTTGTGCGGTATGACTATATTCGGATTGCAGCGCACTTGTCAGAATATGTTTGTCGCCTTAGGTCAGGCAAAGGTTTCTGTGTTCATAGCCTTGCTCCGTAAGGTCATCTTGCTTATACCTTTGGCATTGTTGCTGCCAAAATTTATGGGTGTCATGGGTGTTTATGCTGCTGAAGGAATATCTGATGCTACAGCCGCCATACTTTGTACGCTGATTTTTGCATATCAGTTTCCGCGCATTTTGCGCCGTATGTAATGCAGGCTGTTAATCGTTTTCAAATATTTGGTTTTGTATATGCTTTGCATTACCTTTGCAGAATATAATATTATAGGTTATGTTGTTTAGTCGTGAAACTTTTTTCGAGATAATACGTTTTGGCATTGTTGGTGTTATTGCTACTGCATTGCATTATGGCATATATTGGCTTTTGCAGCATGTTATTAATGTCAATGTTGCTTACACAATAGGATATTTTTTGAGTTTCGTGGTTAATTATCTCTTGTCGGCTAAATTTACTTTCCGAAAGAAGAAGTCTGTAAAAAACGGTTTCGGTTTTGGAGGTGCGCATCTGTTCAACTATTTTCTGCAGATAGGTTTACTCAATCTTTTCATTTGGCTGGGTGTTGAAAAGACGCTTGCGCCGATACCGGTTTATTGCATTGCCATACCGACAAATTTCCTTATTGTACGTTTTGTGTTCAGAAAGATTGGATGATTGGTATGTTAAGGTGAATTGGTATTCATTGTATAATGTGACTTCATCTCAATTTCAGAAATAATCATGTCTAATACAAAAAAACGGCATTATGCAATCATACATAATGCCGTTCTTTTTGCCTATATAATTATTTGTCAGAACTGCCACCAGTGTTTCTTTTTTGGCCTTTCTTCGTATGAAATATGTCCTTGGCGTTCCAGCATGATGTCCTTATATGTTTTATTTTCTTTAATCATTCTGTATATGGTGCCCCAGTCTGGAAGACCTCCGATGTTTCTGTCGTCTATAAACATGTCAACTTTCAGCTTGCGTGAAAAATGATTGTTGTTGATCGTACCTTGTTCTTCCGGGTAGTCTTTATTTACGGCATAGAACTCTACACCGCGGTCTTTGCACCATCTTACAGCTTCGTCAAGTAGTTCGCCTTCGCGTACAGACCATAATATCAGTTTATGATGGTCTTTTATCAACATTTTCAGAGTCTCTGTGGCAAAAGGTATTTCACGTCCTATCTCAGGATATCTGTGTTCAACGATTGTGCCGTCGAAGTCTACTGCAATAGTCATAATTATTTATTGTTGTTAATATTATTAATTTATTTAAAGTAAAAATTATAGATGATGTAAAATTAAAAAAGTATACAGCTCTTTCAAAGTAAAGATACTGTATACTTTTTATGGTTTTATTATCGTTTTACAGAATTGTCGTTTTTATTGCCGTAATGGCTTTTCGTATATTCTCCGTAACTTCCATATGAACTGTATGATCTGCCTTTTCCATAGTGGCCATATTTACCATACTTTCCATATTTTCCGTAGCCATAGTAATAGCCATATTTCTTGTCTGACAAATCAATGCCGTTAATGGCTATGCATAGGTTAGGCAATTTGTTTTCTGCAGCTAACTCATTAATCATGCCGAAGTTTGCCTTTGGTGTGTAGTCTGCGCGACACATATATATGCACATATCAGCATGTTTTCCGATTTGCAAAGTATCTGTAACCAAACCAACGGGTGCTGTATCAACCAAAACGTAATCATAATTTTGTTTGATAAGATTTAATACTTGTTCAAGAGTAGGACGAGAAACAAGTTCTGCAGGGTTTGGTGGTATAGGGCCAGCCATAAGCAAATCCAGATTTTTATTGATTTCAGATGGCACAATCTGTTCCTTAATATCGTTCCAACTTGGATTTGTCATTGTTAGCAAAGGCGTTATTCCATTAGTGTAATTTTCTATCTTGAACAGTTCTGCCAATCGTGGTTTACGTATGTCAAGACCAATAAGTATGACCTTTTTGCCTAATAATGCAAAACTTACGGCGAGGTTGGCTGCTGTAAATGTCTTACCCTCACCTGATGTTGAAGATGTAAACATGATGACATTTTGTTTCTCTTTCAACATAAACTGAATGTTTGTACGCATAGAACGGAAAATCTCTTCCATCTGGTTGTTTTGATTCTCGTGTACAACAATGTCTGCTCTTGTCTTTGCTGCATCACTTGCGACAACAATGTCTGCAATAATAGGCAATTTGGTAAGGCTTGCTACATCTTCATGTCCTTCAATCCTGTATCGGAAGAAGTTTATTACGTATAAAACTAATGAAGGTATTGCTATACCCAAAACAAAGGCCAACAGCATTATTATACTGCCTTTAGGACTTACTTTACCTGCATATTGTGGCATTTCGATTAGTTTACCTTTATCTGCAGTTGCTGCAAGCGATATAGAATTCTCCTCACGTTTTTGCAGAAGCATTAGGTATAGTCCTGATTTTACTTCCTGCTGTCTTCCTATTTGAGTCAGAATGCGTTCCTGTTCAGGCGCTTTGGTCACTTCTCCGCTATATTGTCCTAATTGCATCTTTATAGCGTCACGTTGTATTGTAATGCTCTTTTTTGCCTGCTGAAGAGCCTGATGTATACTTGTCTGCATGTCGTCAAGTTGTGATGTGAGTTCTGACACAACAGGGCTGTTTTCTGAGGCAGTGCGTAGAAGTCGGTTTCGCTCAAGAGCTATTTTGTTATATTCATTAATCAATGATGTTGAAGCTTCGTCTTGAAGTCCTACATTTGAAGGCAGAACTTGATGTCTGTTGCCTGGTCTGTTTGCAAAATTGATAAGACTGCTTATAAGCGATATTTGGGTATTGGCTTCGTTGAGTTTCTGTTCATATACAGATGTATTTGTTGATGTTGTTGTCGCATCAAGTTTAAGCTCCATAAGCCTGTTTCGCTTTTTATAATCTTCAAGAGCGCCATCAGTAGAACTGAGTTCGGCATTTATTTTAGCAAGGCGTTCATTGATGAATTCTTCAGTACGGACAGCAATTTCATTTTTGTCTTCATTTGCTTGTCTGTTATAGCAAATCACTAATTGACGCAGGTAGTCCATACTGCGGCTTATATCTTGGTCTTTGAATTGGAGATTAAGCACAGAAGACGTTTTTGATGTTTGTTCAACGGATAGTTTTTTGCTGTATCCGTAAGCGGCCATGCGTGGTGAATTTAAAATTGCAATCAGTGATTCTCCTTCATCCAGTTTAAAACGTCTGTTTGCAGTGAGTGTAATAATACCAGCTTTCGTATGTATAACGGAAGGCAACTCTTGAATAGTCTTTTCTATTTTGTATGGTCCGTTGAATGCTACTTCATTTTCAGGAACATAGTATGTTCCCTTTATAACGTATTTATTATCTTCGTGTGTAATCTTGAGGTTTACCGGGGCATTTAGCTTTTCAAGATGAGCATAGTCCATGTCTACGTTTATCGGCTGCTCTTTATATACGAGCTGATTCTTTACATGACCTTTCAAATAATAGGTGACGTAGAGTTTCAGGTCGCGTACTGTCTGCTCAGCTACTGTTGTAGATGTGATGATTTCCTGCTCATTTTCAATTCCGTAATTATTGCTGATTATGCCAAGGTTTGACATGCTCTCTAATGCCTGGAGCCCGCCACGGCCAGAACGGCGGCTGCTGTCGTCATCTTTGATGAGAAGTTTGGCAATAGTGTTGTAAACAGGCGTTGTATAGCGCAGGTAAAGAAAGCCTACGCCAACGCATATAAGTATTGATAAAACAAACCATTTCCAATTAAGGATAAATGCCTTGTAAATGGTTTGAAAGTTAAAGGACGACTGCTCTTCTGCTACATCCTGAACTTCTTGGTTGTTTCTTAATTCGTTCATCTATTTTTGTTCTTATCCTAGTTTATTTATTGTTAGCCTATTAAACTCATAAGATATTTTCCGTACTCGTTTTTCAGCATCGGCTGTGCTACTTCTTTTAGCTTTTCTGCATCAATCCATCCTTGATTGAATGCAATTTCTTCAAGACATGCAATTTTAAGTCCTTGACGTTTCTCAATAACCTCAATAAAGGTTGAGGCCTCGCTCAGACTGTCATGAGTGCCGGTATCAAGCCATGCAAAACCTCGTTGCAGAGTCTGTACTTTTAAATTCTTACGTTTTAGATATTCTTGATTTACAGATGTTATTTCTAATTCTCCGCGTTTACTGGGCTTAATATTTTTCGCAATTTCAACAACGCTGTTGGGATAGAAGTATAATCCTACAACAGCGTAGTTGCTTTTCGGGTTTTCAGGCTTTTCCTCAATACTCAGGCAATTGCCGTCTTTGTCGAATTCTGCTACGCCGTAGCGTTCAGGATCGTTCACATAATAACCGAAAACAGTGGCGTTTCCGTTAGTCTCAGCTTCTTTAACGCTGTCGTGAAGCATAGCTGAGAAACCGGCTCCATGGAATATGTTGTCGCCAAGAACAAGGCATACGCTGTCTTTTCCGATGAATTTTTCACCTATTATAAAAGCTTGTGCAAGTCCATCAGGTGAAGGCTGTTCTGCATATTCGAAGTGAACGCCATAATCAGAGCCGTCTCCCAACAGTCTTTTGAATCCCGGAAGATCGTAAGGTGTTGATATTATAAGAATATCTTTTATGCCTGAAAGCATAAGGACTGATATCGGATAATATATCATCGGTTTGTCAAAAATCGGTATCAATTGCTTGCTGATACCTTTTGTAATTGGATATAGACGGGTGCCTGAGCCACCGGCCAATACGATACCTTTCATCTTACTTGCTGTTAATTTTGATAATACTTAACTTGTTGAGCGCCTGTTTTGTCAGGTCTTTGTGATGTTCAAAAGAATTTTATACATCAATTACCTGATTGTATATGTTCTGCAAAGGTATAATAAAAGTTGATAATAATCAAATTTTATTTTGATTTTTGATGTATTTGATGTAATTTTGCATTTATATTTATTTTGCCATGACATTGTTCGTGGCTAATTCATTCAAATCATACAAATATAAAATATGGGATTTTTTGGTAAATTATTTGGAAAAAGCAATACAGAGGAACATAAAACCGGAGGCATGGAAGATTATATGACATTGGTTCGTGTATATCTTCAGGCTGCTATTGCAGAGAATGCCGGAATAACCAATTTGGCTATGCTTCCGGATTTGAGGATGTTTAAAACAACATTGCATGTGCCTACGGTGAATAATAAGCTTGGAGTTGGTGAGAAAAAGCATTGCAAAAAAATGCTTAAGGACTTATATAAAACTGAAGACGATTTCTTTAAAGAACTTGATCAGAGTATCCGCAAAAATTGCCGTAAGATGCAGGACGTACAGACTTATCTTATTCAGTTCCAAAATTTTACACAAGATATAATGATGCTTATGGGCAACCTTATGAAATTTAAGTTGCGCATGCCGTCATTTATGAAGAAGGCTATATATGGAATGACAGAAAAGACCGTTGCCGACATTTTTCATAAGAATGACTTTAAGGATATGAGTGTCATGAAGACCGTAGTTGCTATACGTAATTACGATAAGCGTCTTGGCTTTAGTGAAAAGTGGATTACGGATTTTGTGTTCCAGGTTGTAATGCTTGCAAAGAAGGAACCACGTCCTTCTGATGATGATAATACAAAGCAGACGTCAAAATAATTTGTCGCGGCATGTTGTTGCGGTATAGCAGACTTTGATGTCCCATTATGGCTTAATTTGCTGATTTATGTAAAATCGGCTGAATAAATTTTGCAAGTTGATAAATTTGTGCTAAATTTGTAGGCAAAACTTTTTGTGATGGCTGACAATGATAAAATAATGACGCTGTTTACAACACGTGTAAGGCAGTTGATTCTTCAGTATAACCAATTGAAGAAAGAAAACGAGGAGCTTTATGCGATGCTTGATTCGCAGGAAGAAGAGCTAAAGCGTCTGAAATCTAATTTGGAACAGGCACAGAAAGATCAGGAAAGCCTCAAGATGGCCAAAATGATGGAAATCTCAGACGGAGACATCGAGTCTGCAAAGCGCAGGCTGGCGGCCTTAATCAGAGAGGTTAACAAATGTATCACGCTGCTAAGTGAGGAATAGTAACGTAGCGATGGCTGAAGGAAAGGATAAATTAAATATAAGACTGCACGTTTATGATACGGAGATACCGGTGTATAATATCATACCGGAAGAAGAACCTTTTTATCGTAAGGCGGCTAAGCTTATTACAGAAACGGTTAATACATATTCAGAGCGCTTTAGAAATACCAAAAGCGAGAAGGATATTTTGTATATGGCAATGATAAGCATTGCGCTGAATCTGGAGTTTGAAAAGACTAACAACGACACAGCACCCTATGACGATATTCTCACAAAGATAACCAACGAGATTGAAGATGCTCTTGGAGTGTCTGATACCAACAGACGTGACGCAACCGACAAAAATAACAAGTGAGAATATTAACATTATAAAAATAAACAAATGATATTAAATATTATTCTTGCCGTTGTAGGCCTCGTTATCGGTGGCTTGGGCGGATATTTTATATTCAGGTATGTTCTTACCGGGAAATATAATGAGATGATTTCGGCAGCTCAGAAAGAAGCTGAAGTGTTGAAGGAAAAGAAAAAGCTTGAGGTTAAGGAGATTTTTCTTAATAAAAAGTCTGAACTCGAAAAAGAGGTGCAGAGCCGTAACCAGAAAATACAGCAGAGCGAGAACCGCCTGAAGCAGAGAGAACTCTCTTTGAATCAGCGCCAGGAAGAGCTTGGACGCAGAAAGCAGGACGTTGACCAGCAGCAGCAGCGTGTTGACAACGAGAAGAAACTTTTGCAGATTAAGCAGGAGGAACTCGACAAAATGCAGCTCCAGGAGCGTGCCAAGCTTGAGGAACTTTCAGGACTCAGCGCAGAGGAGGCAAAGAACCGCCTTGTTGAGAGCCTTAAAGACGAGGCCCGTACTGACGCCGCAAGCTATATCAATGAGATAATGGACGAGGCTAAGCTTAACGCCAATGCTCAGGCCAAGAAGATAGTAATACAGACAATACAGCGCGTTGCCACTGAAACAGCGATAGAAAATTCTGTCAGCGTGTTCCATATCGACAATGATGAGGTGAAAGGACGCATCATCGGCCGTGAAGGACGTAACATCAGAGCCCTTGAAGCTGCAACCGGAGTTGAGATAGTTGTCGACGACACTCCTGAGGCAATCGTCATTTCTGCTTTCGATCCTGTTCGCCGTGAGGTTTGCCGTTTGGCTCTACATCAGCTTGTTACTGACGGACGTATCCACCCGGCACGTATTGAGGAGGTTGTTGCTAAGGTAAAGAAGCAGCTTGACAACGAGATTATCGAGACAGGTAAACGTACAGCCATCGACCTCGGTATTCATGGCTTGCATCCTGAACTTATCCGTATCATCGGTAAGATGAAGTATCGTTCAAGTTATGGTCAGAACCTTTTGCAGCATGCACGTGAGACTGCAAACCTCTGTGCTGTGATGGCTTCTGAACTTGGTCTTAATCCTAAGAAGGCTAAACGTGCCGGATTGTTGCATGATATTGGTAAGGTGCCTGATGAGGAGAGCGAACTGCCGCATGCTCTTTATGGTGCTAAGATTGCTGAAAAGTATAAGGAGAAACCGGACATTGTTAATGCCATTGGTGCTCACCACGACGAGATAGAGATGAACACATTGCTTGCTCCTATCGTTCAGGTCTGCGATGCTATCAGTGGAGCCCGTCCGGGTGCACGCCGTGAAATTGTTGAGGCTTACATCAAGCGTCTTAACGATCTTGAGGCTATTGCAATGAGTTATCCGGGCGTTACAAAGACATACGCGATCCAGGCAGGACGTGAGTTGCGCGTGATAGTTGGCGCCGACAAGATGGACGACAAGGAGACAGAGAAACTCTCTGGCGAGATTGCAACTAAGATTCAGAATGAGATGACTTATCCCGGACAGGTTAAGATCACTGTTATCCGTGAGACAAGAAGCGTTGCATACGCTAAATAAGTTCTGAAAGTATATACATCAATATATTAAGCGTGAACAGAAAAATGTTCACGCTTTTTTGTTTTTTATGTGTTATGCCGTCTATACATATTTTATATATATGGCTGTGTTTAATGTCAGGCCAGTGAGAAGTCTTTTGTACATTTAGTGCCGTTGGCATCCGCTTGTTTGTTTTGTCATGCCAAGGATTTAAATCATAGCTAAAAATATTTTTCTTATTAAGTCGTCACTCGTCACATTCTTATATAATATTCTGATTATTTGTTTGTTATGGCGTGATGAGTTTAATTTACAACTCATCACGTTTTTTATTCCTTTTCACTTATTTGCCCTTTTCTAAAATTGGTTGACTTCAAACAGCCCTTTTCTGATTAAAGTTGATTGTTGGTTAAACCAACAAATTATTATCTGTTGGCTCTGTTTCCTTTTCTGATTTCTATTACCAGAAAATATGTATGCCGATAGCCAAGATTACAAAATAAATTTCCGGCAGAATAGTATAACAAACGATACTTTTCTGCCGGAAAGTAATATGTTAATTGTCAGCACAGCTGATTGCTGATTATTTAATCATGTAAAAGTCATACACGTTTTAGAACGTAGGAGTATCCATCTGCGTATTGCTGATTGTAGGCAACTTCTGATTCTTTATCTTCTTTCCTGCAGTGAAATTCCATGTAACAAACAGCACCACGTGCGAATCCGGTGTAAGCAAAGTACGTCTCTTCTCCCAGCCGTCACCGAACATAGTGAGTTTCTTTGTATTGTAAAGTATGTTTTCGTACAGAAGGCTCACGTTCATCTTTCCTTTCATCAGCGACACATATCCGCTGACGTCCATTTTGAACCTCGCGTTATTCTCGTAGCTTTCAGTCCTGCTTTTGCTCGATGCTGTCATGTTGAGCGTAAGTCCTAAATACTTGTTTATCTTGAAGTCGTTGTTGCTTCTGAACGTAAAAGTTCCGTGGTTAATCTTGTTCTCGCCACTGCGTGAATGTCTGTATAGATATGCAACGCTTGTATTTGTGTGCCAGAAGCTGAATATACGCCCTGTATAGTTCATCGTGAGCGACTGCTGCATGCAGTAGGCTGAGTTTTCAGGCCTGGTGTAATATACGCCGGGGCGGTTTTCGTCCTTATGCATGATTACGCTCACAATGTCGCTTCCGTAGCTCATGCTATATGAGAAAGATAAACGTCTGTTTAAAGAGAAATACAGCTCAACATCGTCATACACCTCCTTTTTAAGATCCGTGTTGCCTATGCTGTAGAGGTCGTCTCCCTGCCATGTCACGTTAGGAATACGGTAGCCGTAGTTGGGCAGATAGAACATGCGGCGGTAGCTGATGCTCAAATATCTCATCTTGTTTTCGTCGATGGTCCACTGGCCTGACAGCGAGGGACATATTCCGTCCTGCCATCTCTCAAAGTTGTTTGAGCTGTCCAGATAATCCTTATATTTCTCGTTCGTTCCGCTGTATCTCATACCGAACTTCAAGAACAGCGACTTGCTTGGTATCAGGCTGTATTCAGCCCATGCAGAATAGTAATCCTGATTCAGGCGATACTTGGCGTCGTCTATATATGACATCGTCTTTGTGCCGCGGTTGTTGTTCGTGTTAGACATATAGTAATACTCAAGACCGGCTGTCAGGTTCATTTTATCGTTGAACTTGAAATAGGTGTATGGTGATACAGACACTACGTCAAAGTCATAATCCTGCCTGGCATTGTCAAGCATTCCGTTTTTGTTGTATTCCTGACCGTTGTCATATTTGCTTTTTGAATAGTCTATACGCATGTTCAAGAAGTTTTCACCTCCGTTGCCCAGTCCCTTGCGGTATTGTGTGCCTATGCTGTATGCATGGCTGATGGGCTTAGTCTCTATATTGAGAGTGTCGTTTCCGCTTATGCTGTTCTTTGACGTTCTGTTCCAGCTTGCCGACACTCCGCCGTACAGGTCTATCCTGTCTGTCTTGTTGAAGGCGTATCTCAGCGACAGGTTGTCGCCTAAAGTTCTGTATCTGGTTATGTTGTGCTTATATGTGTAAGAGTCGTCACTGCTGTTATATTCCTTTGTGAGGATATCAGGATATTTTCCGCATTCAAAGGCCGTCAGATAGTTGTTAAGCGTAAATTTTCCCTTGGTGTAAAGCAGGTTCAGCCTCGGCGATTCGCCGTACAGATCCTCGGTGTTCATACCTCCGTATACGGTTGCCGAGCCTATTAGGCCTCCTTCTTGTCTAAGATGTATTTTCACCACTCCGCCCGTAGCTTTCTCGCCATACGATCCGTCGGCGAACGGAATTATTTCAATGTCTTCAATCATTGAAGGCGGTATCGACTTGAGCTGTTCGAAACTTATCTTTCTGTCTTCCAGATAAATAAGGGTGTTCTGCTTTCCGTTCAGGCTCAGACTGCTTTCCGTAACATCTATGCCGCGCACATATTTAAGAAAGTCTTGTGTGCTCTTTCCCTTTGTCAGCGGGTTTCCTTTCACTTTCACAATGGTTTCGCCCGTCCGTTTCTGCCTGGTGTAGTTGGCCATTACGGTTATTCCTTCGAGCATCTCGGCAGAGTCGTCCATACGTATATTCCCCAGGTCTGTATTGCCTTTTACGGTTATGTCGCTTATGTAGTCGGCAAGCCCGATATATGTTATCTTCAGCTCGTAATTGCCGTTGTCAAGGCCACTGAACGCGAACACTCCGTTGTCGTCAGACACAGTCATCTTCTTGAACGTGCTGTCGCCTTTCATGCTGAGGATTATGCTTGCGCGCATTACAGATATGCCGTCTTTGTCTGTAACATGGCCTGTCATGCTATATGTGTTTTCTTGAGCTCCGGCCACTAAAGGCATAAGCATGGTGATTATAAAAAGTAAAAGTCTCATATTATATATTTTTTTTGTTTTACATAGTCCATGCCCTTTTTAGTCAGAAAGGATATGGTTAATTATCTTTGCATCTTTTATCTATTAGACGGATACGCATTACATTTTGTGACATCAGCAATAACGTTTTTCATAGCAAACTTGCAAAATTGCCGGTCCGTCTTGTATCGTAGCTTTCGCAAAAGAACCGATTTTTTATGATAAAGGCAAATTTATTTCACTTAAAAAGTTCACAAAAACTTCACAAGAGTGTTTTCGGAAAGCCGTAAACTTCACGAAACTTCACAAACGTGTTTTTCATCAATTTCAGCATCTTTACAATGCTTCTCTGCTATGTGTTCTATTAAATTTTGTGCTGTGAAATCTTTTCACAAAGACTTCATAGATATATTCTTGCTATGGTATAAATAGTTGGTTATAAAGACTTTATGAGTTTATCAAAGTCTCTCGACGAGCCGTCTTTGCCTGTTATTCTGTTATACATCCGTTTTCGTATGTTTGCAATGTCCTGAAGACTGCGGCCGGTGAGCAGACTTATCTGCGAAGGTGCGAAGCCCAGCTTGACCAAGAGGCACAGCTCGTATTCGCTTTCACTCAAAACGGCCTTCAGCCGGCTTATTTCTTCGTAGCTGTCAAACAGGCTTATGAGCATTTTGCGCTCTTCTCCGCTCATCATCACGTGCTCCTTTTCGGCATGTCTACGTAAAATTCTTACAACCGGCTCGTCTGCAAACGGCGTAATTCGGGCTGCTATGTCCTTGTTTTTCTCATATTCGGCTTTCTCTTTTTGCAGCCTTTCAATCTCTTCCTCCTTCTCCTTAATCAGACTTTCCATCCGTGTCTGTCTGTTTTCTGTCAGTATGTCCAGCTCGCGCCTTGCCTTCTTCAGTTCGCTGATGCTGCGTTCGTATTCTTTTATTTCGTTAACTCTTGCCCTGCGTTTCCTCATTATATATGTTCTCACGGCCAGTGCCCCGCCAATGGCTGCTGCCATGATAGCCATAATTATGATTATGCTGATATATTTTGTCCGCAATGCGTCTTTCTCAGCCTCTTCTGCAGTCTGCCTGTATCTGTTATAGTTATACATGGCCTGCATCTGCTGGAGATGTTCGGTTGACATCTGGGCATACGCAGAATCTGTCATCATACGGGCTAAGTCTGTATATTTTGCAACAGAATCAGGACGATTGCGTTTTCTGTATATGTCTGCTAAATCGTCGAAACAGTATTTAAGGTCAGAATAATTTTTTGCTGTTCTGGCACATTTGCGAAAATAATATTCGGCAGAATCAAGTTCGTTTATCTCGGCAAGATATCTTCCTTTAGTTACATAATATATTTCTACGCCTTTTTTAATATCTCCTTTATCATTAAAATTTCCGCTTTTATGTTCATATAGATTTATATAATGCTTTACATCAGACAACTCTTTGTTCTCCACACCATAATTTATCAATAATCCTAATGATCTGACCGCCTCTTTTTCATATCCATACTTAGAATAAAGTCCATACAGCTTTTTCCTTATAAAAATAGCAGAGTCAGATATGCCCAATGCATTATAAATATTTGATTTCTTTTCATATGTAATAATCGCATTTAAAGTGTCTTTAGCCTTCATTGCGTATTTAAACGCCAGGCTATTTTCATGGAAAGCATCGCTGAAGGCAAACTGGCTTTTTAAAATCTCTGCCGACCATGCGTGTATTCTGTGCAGTGTAAGAAAGTCGCAGCTGCTGTCAGTGGTGTCTGCCTTTGCTGCCGCTTCATGAAAATACTGCAATGCCATTGGGGCATCCTTGCCGTCAAAGTATGCGCATCCAAGGATATAGTATGCGAGCATACGTTCGTTAGAATCTCCGTGCTTGTCAAAATAGTCGGCAATGTATTTCAGCGAGTCGGTGTTCATGGGCATTGCGAGCTTGTTTCTTACTTTAGCCTTTAGCAGCAGCAGCTTCATGTGCCGGCTTTTGCTCATTGTGCTTTCTCCCTCCAGACTGTCAATAAGCGTCATCGCCCTTTGCGGTGCCGCCTCGCTCAGACTGTCTGCCACAGCAATATTTCTGTCTGCCGCCTGCTGTCCGCAAGATACAACAGATGACGCAGCAGTAACTATACATAAGGCCAATAACAGGCCGCCCGTTATGTTGGTTATGATTCTCTTCATGCCTTAAATAGTGTAATCTTAATGCAAAGATAATATTTTTTTTAGGAGTTAAGGAGTTATGAAGTTAAGGAGAAGTTCCTTGAGCATAGCGAAAAAAGACAATAGCTTTATTGATTCCCGTTGGGAGTTAAAGTAGTTAAAGGAGTTATCGCCAACAAGTTGGCTAGGAGTTAAAGTCAAATGTCTTGTGGGTATTATCTACTGTTTAAGTGAAGAACGAAGAGTGAAGAGTGAAAAATTCTATACTCTACTTATGTGGCATTTGGATTTTTCACTTAACTTGTAGCCACAAGACTAATGTGCCGGCAGATTTGCAATCTGCCGGAATAGAGTATAAGGAACCAACGGTCAGCGTAGCTAATTTCAATCCGCTTGCTTCCTATTTAAATTATTAGGTATTAGTTTCGGATCACAGATCCTTATATTTAATGCTGTCGGATAACATATCCGACAGAACATTAGCCTTG